>OCHA01000013.1_pt1 | contig 302819 bp, 267 predicted proteins | sample 1538591 | NCBI WGS metagenome assembly OCHA01 (sample SAMN04571710, study PRJEB22368) | human gut metagenome | biome: human gut; material: stool | host: Homo sapiens | place: Luxembourg | collected 2012-09-06 | reverse complement strand
TAAATCCATAATGCTTCATTTTTATACATAGCAAAAATATAAGAATGAAAAAAGGCCGACAAGATAGAATCGCGGAGACGCTTACCTTGAAAATGAAATATGTCAATGGCTAGTAGAATTTCTTATCAAGCCCTCAAATAGCTATGCTTCAGATAGGCTAAAGCGTAGCTTTCCGTTCCCTAAAGCTATGCTTTAGAAAGGTGAAAAACCTGTATCGAACAACGTAATTAATAAGAAATATACCCCTTTCATAATAGACAGCGGCCGTTTAAAAATAAATCATAGGCTGATTTAAAATAAATATCCCAATGATTGAATTCAATCATTGGGATATTTATTTTAAACACTTAGATGTTTATTATGCCTTCCTCGCTGAAGAAGGCATCAACATTTAATATTCAACTCATTCAAAACCTTGCGTATTGCCTCAAATGTGGTAATGCGAGTAGGAACTAGTGGCAACCGAAGTTTATTCTCGATCATACCCATGGCATTCAACATTGATTTTACTCCTGCCGGATTTCCATCAACAAACAATAAATTGAATAATTCCGTGAATCGATGGTGAATGGTTAATGCATTGGCAAAGTCTCCTTGAAGCGCCAGGCGCGTCATACGGCTAAATTCACGAGGAAAAGCATTACCGATTACTGAAATCACACCAACGGCTCCCAATGTAATAAGCGGAAAGGTTATACCATCATCTCCGGAGATTACATTGAAATTTTCCGGTTTATTTTTAATAATATCATCCATTTGCGTAATATTGCCGGATGCTTCTTTAATAGCAACTACATTCTTAAAATCGCGGGCAATCCGCAAAGTAGTTTCAGCAGTCATATTTACCCCCGTACGTCCCGGAACATTATACAATACGATGGGGAGCTCCGTAGCTTCCGCAATCGCTTTATAATGCTGATAAATACCTTCTTGAGAAGGTTTATTATAATACGGCACAACAGACAATATGGCATCAACTCCTGTGAAATCATCATTTTTCAATGTTTCTACAATAGCACGAGTATTATTACCACCTACACCCAACAGAATAGGAATTCTTCCGTTAACGCGGTCAATTACCATCTTTTTTATAGTTTTCTTTTCTTCCTCGGTCAGAGTCGGTGTTTCAGCTGTAGTCCCCAGCACACACAAGAAATCCGCATTATTCTGTAATAGATAGTCCACCATACGCATCAACGCGTCATAGTCAACGCTCTCATCCTCTTTGAAAGGAGTAATCAGTGCTACCCCCATTCCTTTCAATTTAGTCTGTATCATGAGTTTTAATTATAATCTCTAATTTATTTAACCGCAAAAGTACGAATATTTTTCTTATCTTACGATATAAGTTTCAGAAATTCGTCTTCGCTTAATATGGTTATTCCAAGTTTTTTTGCTTTTTCAAGCTTTGCAGGTCCCATATTGTCCCCAGCCAGTATAAAACTTGTTTTCGCAGAAATGCTTCCTACATTTTTCCCTCCGTTTTTCTCGATAAGCTCTTTATATTCGTCACGTGAATGATGAACAAACACACCGCTGATAACGATAGACTGGCCCGCTAACTTATCCGTATATCCGCTTAAATCTTCTTCGGTGCGATAAAGCTGCAGTCCGGCCTCTTTTAGCTTGGCAACTAACTCACGATTAGACTCATTCGCAAAATATGCAAGTATACTCTGGGCTATTTTTTCTCCGATTTCATCGATACTTACCAATTTTTCAAGATCTGCCTGTTGCAGATCATCTATATTCTCAAACGATTTTGCTATCTTTTTGGCCACAGTCTCACCAACAAAACGAATTCCCAAAGCAAAAATAACACGTTCGAAAGGAACGGTTTTACTTTGTGCAATCCCCGTTACAATGTTCTCCGCCGATTTTTCTCCCATACGATCCAAACCTTTGATATCATCAGCTGTGAGTTTATATAAGTCGGCCGTATTTCTAATTAACCCCAAGCGATAAAACATATCCACGGTTTCCGGTCCCAATCCATCAATATTCATAGCCTTTCGACTAATAAAATGCTCGATTTTGCCTTTGATTTGAGGAGGACACGCTGTTTCATTAGGGCAATAATGAGCGGCTTCCCCTTCATACCTGACTAATTTACTGCCACATTCGGGACAATTGACGATGAATCGAACCTTCTCCCCAAGCATAAAACTACGTGCATCTTTATCTACTCCGGTAATCTTAGGAATAATTTCACCACCTTTTTCCACATAAACCATGTCTCCGATATGCAAATCAAGTCCTTCGATGATATCCGCATTATGTAAGGATGCACGTTTTACGACAGTTCCCGAAAGCTGTACAGGGTCCAGATTAGCTACCGGAGTGACTGCTCCGGTTCTTCCTACCTGATAGGTCACCTTATTCAATCGGGTCAATGCACGTTCTGCCTGGAATTTATAGGCAATAGCCCATCGAGGAGACTTAGCCGTAAAACCCAAATTTTTCTGTTGTCTCAAACTGTTCACCTTCAAAACAATCCCGTCTGTGGCAACCGGTAGATTTTTACGTTCTACATCCCAATAGTTGATAAATTCAAAGACCTCCTCCAATGTCTGGCACTTACGCGTCAAATCAGAGATTTTAAAGCCCCATTTTGCCGCTTCCTGAAGATTTTCATAATGTCCGTCACAAGGCAGATTATCTCCCAATAAATAATATAAATAAGCATCCAGCTTGCGAGAAGCTACAATAGAAGAATTTTGCAACTTCAATGTACCGGACGCCGCATTTCTTGGATTGGCAAAAAGCGGTTCTTCACGCGCCTCTTTTTCCCGGTTCAACTCTTCAAACACTTCCCATGGCATAAGAATTTCCCCACGTATCTCAAAAGAAGCGGGATAATTATCACCATGTAATACAAGCGGAATAGAACGGATTGTTTTCACATTATCCGTCACATCATCGCCTTTTTCTCCATCTCCACGGGTGACGGCACGAACCAACTTCCCATTTTCATAGGTCAACGAAATAGAAGTACCGTCATATTTCATTTCACAACAAATCTCGAAATCCTCATTTAGCGCTTTACGGACACGATCGTAGAAGTCCGTCACTTCCGCCTCCGAATATGTATTTGCCAATGACAGCATAGGATATTTATGAGCCACTTGCGTAAAATTCTTGTTCAAGTCGCTCCCCACGCGCATAGTGGGTGAATTTTCATCTTTATATTCCGGATGTGCTTGTTCCAAATCCTGAAGTTCACGCATCTTATCGTCAAACTCTTTATCCGAGATTTCAGGAGCATTCAACACATAATAATTATAATTATGCCGATGAAGTTCGGCACGCAATTCCTCTATTTTTTCTTTTATATCCATATTTCTTCGATTGTTTAAGGCAAAAATACATGTTTATCTTTGAATATTTGTACTTTTGCGAAAAATTAAAAGATTATGCGCATTGATATTATAACAGTTTTACCCGAAATGATTGAAGGTTTCTTCAATTGTTCTATCATGAAACGAGCTCAAGATAAAGGACTTGCAGAAATACACATTCACAATTTACGTGATTACACCGAAGATAAATATCGTCGTGTCGATGATTATCCTTTTGGAGGATTTGCCGGAATGGTGATGAAAATAGAACCTATCGAACGCTGCATCAATGCTCTAAAGGCAGAACGTGACTACGATGAAGTTATCTTCACGACCCCTGACGGAGAACAATTCAACCAACCGATGGCCAACACTCTCTCTCTGGCACAGAATCTCATTATTCTTTGCGGACACTTTAAAGGCATCGATTACCGTATTCGCGAACATCTGATTACTAAAGAAATCAGTATCGGCGATTATGTATTAACAGGAGGAGAACTAGCGGCAGCAGTGATGGCAGATGCTATCGTACGTATCATTCCCGGAGTCATCTCCGATGAACAATCCGCACTTTCCGATTCTTTCCAGGATAATTTGCTGGCAGCACCTGTATATACACGACCTGCTGATTATAAAGGCTGGAAAGTTCCCGATATTCTATTATCCGGGCATGAAGCAAAGATCAAAGAATGGGAACTGCAACAGTCCCTGGAACGCACCAGAAAACTTCGTCCCGACCTATTAGGGGAGTAAAATAAAGTGTAAATAAAAACGACGATGAAGATTACGTAAATCCTCACCGTCGTTTTTATTTTATCTTCAATCTAAAGATTCTGTCCGTAGACAATTCCTCTAAACACGAACTTCTTTTTCATCTGCCACTACCTGCCTGTTTATCCTTTCTTTATTTAAAAGAGAAATAGCATTTTTCTTGCAGACTTAATGCGAAGGGTTATTGTATGTTTTCAATTATACCTCAAGCGCACCAATTATTTCCTTTACAGACTTACATCCGTGTCTTTCCAGGTAATTATTTATACCATCTTCCACTTTAATAGTCACAGCAGGATCTATGAAATTTGCCGTACCAATTTGGATGGCCGTCGCACCTGCAAGCATGAATTCAACAGCATCTTTCCAGTCCATAATACCTCCCAATCCAATGACAGGAATATTTACCGCCTTGGCAACTTGCCATACCATACGTAATGCGATAGGTTTTACGGCTGCTCCCGACATTCCGCCTGTTATAGTTGACAAAATAGGGCGTTTACGTTCCGCATCAATCGCCATACCCAGCAATGTATTGATTAATGACACGCTATCCGCACCACTTTCTTCTGCTGCACGAGCTATTTCAGTGATGTCCGTAACGTTCGGGGAGAGTTTTACGATAAGTGTCTTTTTGTAAGCTGAACGCACTGCTTTTACTACTTCTGACGCCCCTTTTGCTGACACACCAAAAGCCATACCACCTTGCTTTACATTAGGGCAAGAGATGTTTAGCTCTATAGCAGGAATTTTGTCAAGTTCATTAATGATTTCAGCTGTTTTTACATAATCTTCGATGGCAGATCCCGAAACGTTTACAATCATATTCGTTTGGATGTCTTTTATACGGGGATATATATGCTCCACAAAGTAATCAACACCCTTATTTTGCAGTCCTACAGCGTTTAACATCCCAGAAGGAGTCTCTGCCATACGCGGATAAGGGTTTCCTTCACGTTTGTGAAGAGTAGTTCCTTTTACAATAATACCACCTATTCGCGCTATATCAATGAAGTCGGAGAACTCTTCACCATATCCAAATGTACCAGATGCTGTCATCACCGGGTTTTTCATTTGTAATTCACCAATGTTTACACTTAAATCTGCCATAGTAGTTTATTTATATTAAAAACAGGACCTTCTTTACATACACACAAATGACCTTCTGTCGTATTTTCCACACAACATAAGCATGCTCCGATACCACAAGCCATTGTATTTTCCAAAGATACTTCACATTCTATCTGATTACTTTTGGCATATTTTGCCACAGCCACCATCATCGGTTTGGGACCACAAGTGTAAATCTGCTCAAATCGTACCTTATTTAATATAGAATGTTGGGTAACATATCCTTTTTCTCCATGGCTACCATCTTCCGTGGTGGTATATACCTCTCCATATTTGGCAAACTCTTCCAGCTGCAACAGATCTTTGTCGCTACGGGCACCTAACAGGAACGTAGGTTTATGGCCTTTTTTAGCCAACTGCTCACCTAAATAAAGCATAGGGGCTGTTCCGACACCTCCACCAACTAATAAGAGCTTATCAGAAGCCTCCAGAGGCATTGTATATGCATTTCCCAGTGGAAGCACTACATTTATTGTTTCACCGGGATTAACCTCTGCCAAACGTCTTGTTCCATCACCAACCAGCTGGATCAGAAACCAGACCTCATTTCGCTGTTTATCTACAAAATTAATAGAAATGGGACGCCGTAAGAATGTAGTAGGCGAACCGTCCACCCGGAGTTCGGCAAACTGCCCAGGTAACATTTCGGGCAGTAATGACTGAGAGGTCAATTTTAGCAATACATAGTTTGCATTCAATCTGATATTCTCGGTCACTGTCAGATCTAAAATAAATTTCTTCATGTATGGATATAAAAGTATAAATTCGTATTCCGGGTGCAAAGATACAGGAAATTGCTCAAACCACCGATTTTACTCTTCATTTTTCAGGTCGAAACGTCTCATAGGTATTATCATCGAAAAATATTCTTATTTCCGTGATTTTCCTGGCAGGCTTTTCTATATACCTAATCTCCTGTTTTACAATCTCTTTGGGGGCATTTTCGGCGTTTCTTAACGGCGTTTCCTTGCGATTTTCCGGAAGAGTCGGTTCTTTGGACGGATTTACGGGATTCTCGTCGAATAAAGAAGGCAGATAATCGTGATTAGAAGAAGAAAAGGAAGTTCCTTCTTCAGACACCATCATTTCGCCCTTACCATAAAGCAACCATTCAAGATTTACATAGTCATACTTTTGATGAACCTTCATAACGACCTCTAAGCTGGGTTTATTCCGATCATTTAAAATATGAGAGAGAGTAGATTGTTGCACTCCAATTGTTTCAGCAAAAACTCTAGGAGGAACTTTTTCTCTTTCCATTATCATTCTGATTCTGTCTTTTATTTCCATACTACCTTCTTTTTATTACAATTGTATGTGTTATGTACCTATTTCACAAAAATACGCACTATCTCATTGATTATACAAAGGTAAATAATTAGATTCACAAAAGCAAATTACAAATATAAAAATATTAATATTACAAAAGTGTATTATATTATACAAATCGAATATTACGCTTGTATATAGAATAAAACGAGTTATTATAAGCATATAGCTTTAGTTTAATTATATATCATAAAACACAGATATACAACCATATATATAACACAAGATGAAACTCAAAATAGAGACATTCACAAATATACATACCACATATAGAAGGCTCTTATAGCACTAATTGATATAATAAACTATATAATCTTGATTTATAATAAGATAATAGAGATAAAAGTATTTGTTAATGCCTGAAAAACTACATTTGTATATAGGGTATTATTTTTGTAAATGCATAAATATATTATTGTAAACACCATCTTTTGATTACATTTGGAATTCATTCACATAAATATACGACACATTTGTAACCACATAAATACACAAAAGTAAATATTGATAGTTGCAAAAGCAATAAAAGGAAGGGATCAACTCATACTTTACCAATGTATATTGCTATTTTTTTCTAATCATCCTTTACAATCTTCTCTAAAAAGAGAATCCTTGCAATATTTCCGTACCGATCTCCACTTATTTATTTTTTTTCAATTCTAGGAAGCTCATTTTTAGCATAAACAAATGAAATACAAACACTTACCCCTATAATTCAGATTCTATTTTTCTATTAAACTAGAAAAAATAGGCTTATAGTAATCAAAAATACTCTGGATTATCAAAATGACACTAATGGATGATTTTAGAGAAAAGAAAAAATCTCCATTCTCACTATAAAACGATACCTTTAAAATCCAAAATGCTTTTTTGATAAACTCAAGAATAAGTAAACTTTTCTCGTTTAAAAATTAAAGCTCCTATTTAAAAGAAAAAGTTTCCTTGAAGATAGATCAATACAAAATTCTAAAAATATACTTTGTGTAGTTCGTTAAATGGGTAACTCTATAAAACTACAAAAGGAGTAAATCTATTTGTAAAATAATCACTGGCATTGTGAAAGTCTTTTTTATAATGGAAGTAATTGCGGGAATACAAAAAAAGACATATACTTCCCGTTTCTATCTACGGTAAAAGTATATGTCTGATTATATAGGTAATTCTTAATCCTACTTAATGCAAAATTTTGAACACTAATTCACGAAGAATATCTCCATCTGTCATAGAACTATTTTGGACTCCTTTGGATTTTGCATCAGCATATCGTATTTCTCCAACAATCTGCATCGTCTTTACTCCGCTATATTTTCGCATTGCTGCCATATAATCCCGGGCCTGCCAGGGAGTTCTTAGTCCTAGCATATTTGCGATCCCTTGCTCTGATTTATCCGGTGCATAATAAGCCAACATTAGATTGGAGTAAAAGCTGAATAATAAAGACAGTGTCATTTGGATTGGGTTAGTTTTCGGATTTTCCTCAAAATATTTTATTATCTTATTTGCTTTCAATATATCCTTTTCCACTAAAGCACTGCGCAATTCAAAGTTATTATAATCTTTGCTTATGCCTATGTTTTTTTCTATCTGTTCAGGAGTTACGCGTTTTTGCCCGGCAGGTAAAGTGATAATCAACTTTTCAAGTTCTCCGGTCAGACGACTCAAATCTGAACCTACAAAATCAGCAAGCATAACAGTTGCTTTAGGTTCCATATCAACTCCTTTCCGTTTCATATATGAAGCTATAAAACCGGGAAGTTGTGCATCCTTTATTTTTTTAGATTCAAACAGTACACCAACTTTGTCCACCTCGGCAGCCAGCTTCTTTCTACGATCCAACGTTCCATGCTTATGGCATATCACTAAAATGGTGGAAAGCAAAGGCTTTTGAAGATAATACGACAACTCTTCCATATTACGTACCGCCTGTGCTTCCTTAACTACTACTACTTGGTGTTCCGACATCATGGGATAACGCTTTGCAGCATTTATAATCGTTGCCACATCCACATCAGCCCCATACACAACAGTCAGGTTGAATTCTTTTTCCGTCTCACTCAACACATTATCCGTTATGTAATCTGCAATCAAGTCGATATAATACGACTCTTCTCCCATCAGGTAATAGATAGGGCGATACTGCTTTGCTCTCAATTCCTTGAGGATGTCATCACAGGTCAGTTCTTGTTTTGCCATATATAATTTTCAGAAAGACCGGATTACCAGTCGAATTTCAAGTGTTTAACAGTTTTCTTTTCATCAATAATCATGCGCAAAGAAGCAATACCAATTTCAACATGCTCTTCTACATAATTTCTGGTAACCAAATTATCACTTCTATCTGTTTTTACTCCGTCGGGGGTCATTGGCTGATCGGACACTAATAATAATGCGCCGGTAGGAATATGATTGGCAAAGCCACAACTGAACAAAGTTGCAGTTTCCATATCAACTGCCATAGCCCGGGTCTTTTTCAGATATTCTTTGAATACATCATCATGTTCCCAGATACGGCGGTTGGTGGTATATACGGTACCAGTCCAATAGTCACGGCCTTTGTCACGGATGGATGAAGAAACGGCACGCTGCAACATAAATGCAGGTAATGCAGGAACTTCGGGAGGAAAATAATCGTTAGAAGTTCCCTCTCCACGGATAGCTGCAATAGGGAGAATCAAATCGCCAAGCTGATTTTTCTTGTCGATGCCACCACATTTTCCCAAAAACAAACAAGCCTTGGGTTGAATAGCTCCCAGCAAGTCCATGATGATGGCAGCGTTAGGACTTCCCATACCAAAGTTAATCATAGTGATGCCTTCGGCAGAAGCAGAAATCATATTTGCATCCCTTCCTAAGATGGGAACATTAAACTGATTTGCGAAAATCTCGACGTACTTGTTGAAGTTAGTCAACAGAATATACTCTCCAAAATCCTCCAGGTTACGTTTTGTGTAACGGGGCAGCCAATTAGCTACGATTTCTTCTTTTGTTTTCATAATTATCTATTAAATTTGTGCTCCCAATAATGGGAACCATTATTTAACTTACAAAAATAATAAATGTTATCGTTAAACCTACCAGTATTCGACACTAAAATAAACGTACGAAACGGAAAAAATGTAATTTTCGACGTAATTCGTAAACGATATGTCGCCCTTACCCCTGAAGAATGGGTACGGCAACACTTTGTTCACTTTCTTATTGCACACAAAGGATATCCGACTGCCCTTCTGGCCAATGAAGTAATGGTAAAGTTGAACGGTACTACCAAACGATGCGACACCGTACTTTATCGGAGGGATTTATCAGCCCGGATGATTGTGGAATATAAAGCACCACATATCGAAATCACACAGGCTGTTTTCGATCAGATCACCCGGTATAATATGGTATTGAAGGTCGATTATCTGATTGTCAGCAACGGAATGCAACATTATTGTTGCCGGATGGATTATGAGAATCAGAGTTATACGTTCCTCCAGGATATTCCAGATTACAAATCTTTATAAAAATGATCCGCTTCATTCGCCTTAAAAAACATACTTACCTATAAGAATAAAATAGCGTCACTATCCGTTCAAGATAGTGACGCTATTTGCTTACTATGGTGACACCATCCCAAACAGATGGCGTCACTATACCAACTCCCCTTTCAGGTAGTCTTCAAACAGCCTTTTACTTCTATACGGCAACATCTTTCTCACTATCCTCATTTCCTTTCTTTTTGCTGAATCGCTCTTGCAATTTCTGCATGAATTCGTAGAAATTAGGAATATAAATGGTAGCCAATAAAGTGTTCATGGCCATACCAAATACCACAGCGGCACCCAATGCTATACGACTTTGTGCACCTGCACCGGTGGCGAATAACAAGGGCATCACTCCTAGTACAAAAGCAAAAGAAGTCATTAGGATCGGACGCAAGCGGACATGCCCCGCTTCAAAGGCAGCTTCCCTAATTGAATTACCCTCGGCACGGAAATCACGGGCAAATTCCACAATCAAAATTCCGTTCTTTGCAGAAAGCGCAACCAACAGGATTATACCGATTTGCGTATAAATACTGACTGGAGTTCCCATAATCAGACAGCCAATCATGGCACCTAATAATGCTACCGGCAATCCGATGACGGCTGCTACCGGGCTGGTCCAACTTTCATACTGTGCAGCAAGTACCAGGAAAGCAACAATTAACGCCATAATCAGAACAATGGTAGTAGTATTCCCTGCCTGGGTTTCCTGATAGGCAACGGAAGTCCATTCATACCCAAACTCATCTCCCAACTGTTCCTTAAACAATGCTTCCACTTCTTGAATAGCCTGCCCGGTACTACTTCCCGGAGCAACATTACAAGTCAGAGAAGCAGTCGAGTACATATTATAGCGGTTAATCTGGTCCTGGCCTAACTGTTCCTCCACTTTGGTGAAAGAAGAAAAAGGCACCATCTCTCCTGTCGAATTCGGCACACTTAACTTCAAAACATCATCAATCACGCGCTGTGCCTGATCGCGTGCCTCGATCTTCACCTGGTAAATACGGCCGAATTCAACAAAATCATTCACATAAGCCGCTCCCATATAATAGCCTAATGTAGAGAAAACATCGTTCAAGGCAATTCCCATGAACTGGACTTTGTCACGGTCGATATTCAAGAAATATTGCGGAACATTTGCTTGATACTGACTGGATACAGATGCTAAAGCCGGTTTCGAATGATAAGAAGCAAGCAAGGCATTGATGGCCTGCTGCATTTCCGTCGGTCCCAGATTACGCCGGTCTTCCAACTGAAGCTGCAAACCACCGGATGCACCTAACCCCGGAATAGCCGGAGGAACCATGGCGAACACTTCCGCAGCCTGAATAGTCATATACGCTTCACCATTAAAACGGTTAACTATGGCAGCAGCCGTATGCTCCTTCCCTTTCCTCTCACTCCAGTTTTTCAGCACCACAAAATAAGTTGCGGAGTTGCTCTGTTCACCACCACCCATGATAGAAAAGCCGGAAATACCAATATAATTCTTTACTTCCGGATAAGAATCCAGAATACCGTTTATCTTTTCTCCCACTGCTTGCGTACGCTCAAGGCTGGCGGCAGGCGGAAGTTGAACAACAGCAATAAAATATCCGTCATCCTCGTCCGGGATAAAAGTTGAAGGCCAATGCATAAAGAGCAATAGAGCAATAACAGTTAAAGCGCCATAAGAAGCAAGAGCCATTCCCGGACGTTGAAGCAACCATTTGACAATTTTGTCATATACCCCTTGCGTCTTGTCATAAGCCTTATTGAAACCTTTATATATAAAGAAGTTAGAAGGTTTACTCTTTTCAAGAAACAGTGCGCAAAGTGCAGGAGTTAATGTCAACGAATTAAAACCGCTCAATACGGTAGAAGCGGCAATAGTCAGTGCAAACTGCTTATACAGCTGACCGGAAATTCCACTAATCATCATCGTCGGAATAAACACGGCAAGCAATACGAGAACCACCCCGACAATCGGGCCCGTGATCTCTCCCATCGCTTTTGTCACGGCTTCACGAGGTGAGTACTGCCCAGTTTCCAATAATCTCGAAGCATTCTCCACCACCACTATCGCATCATCCACCACAATAGCAACTGCTAAAATCAGTCCGAACAATGTTAATGTGTTGATAGAGAAACCAAATGCCGCCATTACGGCAAATGTACCGATCAACGATACCGGGATAGTAATACAAGGAATAATCACTGCCCGCCAATTCTGCAGGAACAAGAAAATAACGAGTATCACCAACAAAGTTGTTTCAAAGAAAGTAACCATCACTTCATCAATGGAAGCAAGGATAACATCAGTCGTATCCAAAGTGACATTATAGGCCACTCCTGACGGGAAACTTTCTGCAAGTTCTTCCATCTTAGCTTTCACTCCTTTTGAAACATCCAGCGAATTGGAACCCGGTTGCTGGTAAATAGCAATAGCAGCCGTAGGTTTTCCATTCAATCGCGACACTACACTGTATGAAGCAGACCCCAAATCAATGCGTGCAATATCTTTCAGACGAAGCATCGCTCCGTCCTGCTCACAGCGGATAATAATATTCCCGAACTGTTCCGGAGATTTCAATCGTCCCTGAACATTCAATGTATACTGAAAAGCATTATTATTATCCTGTCCGATAGGCTGACCGATATATCCGGCAGATACTTCCACATTCTGCGACTGGATGGACTGATAGACTTGCTGCGGTGAAATATTCCGTATGCGCATAGCCTCCGGATCGAGCCAGATGCGCATCGAATAGTCCCCTGCTCCCATCACATTCACAGCACCCACTCCAGGCACACGTGTCAGCTGGTCCACTAAATTCAATTTAGCATAATTAGTCAGATACAGGCTGTTGTACACAGAGTCCTGCGAAGTCATTGTCAAAAACATCACAATGTTTGAAGATTGTTTCTGCACAGTGACCCCTTGTACCACCACCGGTTCCGGCAGCGATGATTGTGCGATACTTACCCTGTTTTGTACCTGCACAGTTGCCATATCGATGTCCGTACCAACAGCGAATGTAATAGTCAGAGAATATGCTCCCGAAGATGAAGAATTGGAAGACATATAAAGCATGCCGTCTACACCATTCACCTGCTGTTCGATAGGAATACCCACTGTTTGAGCAACAGTTTCAGCATTTGCTCCGGGATAAACCGCAGAGACCTGCACCGTTGGCGGTGTGATCTCCGGAAATTGTGCCACAGGCAATATATTGAGTGTGACCAGACCGGCTACTACAATAAGCAGGGCAAGGACAGTAGCAAATATCGGTCGGTTGATAAAAAACTTAGAAAACATAATGTATAGGTTTAAAAGCAGTCTCTCCACAGCCTTCTCCCAAGGAGAGGGAGCAGAAAGTTACTTTTGTTAATTAATCGGTTTTAAGTACATCACCTTTATTGATTTCGTTTGTTAATCAATCAGTTATCCAAAAGACCTTATTTCCCTCTTTTGGGAAGGGAATCAGGAAGCGGCTTTACTTTCATTCCGTCTCTGACTTTCATCAAAGCCTCTGTGACATACTGTTCCTGCGGGGAAAGTCCACCCAATACCTGCCGTAAAGTGCCGTCGACCAACTGCCCTATTTCAATATGCCGGTAATGAACTATATTTGAATCATTTACAACATATAAGTATTTGCCTAACTGGTCAGTTCCGATAGAACCCTCTTTCACCAACATGGCATTTTTAGCTTCTCCATAAGGTAAAGTTATACTTACATATAATCCGCTCTTCAATATCCCTTTCGGATTATCAAAATTGGCACGAACCATCAGTGTTCCTGTATTCACATCTACATTTGGTGAAAGATAATCGAGCGTAGCCGGATAACTTTCAGTTCCCCCCTTTCCCAGTTGAACCATTATTTTTTTAGGAAGATCAGTCGGTAACTGCTGGGTATCCATCGTCATTGCCAACCATTGATTATCAGCAACATTAAAGTAAGCATACATCTGATTATCCTTATAAATAGTAGCCAATGTGACTGGTTGCAACGAACCGCCTACATAACTTCCTATATCTACAGTCGCCTTACTGATGGTGCCGTCAAACGGTGCACGGACATAACAATATCCCAAGTTTGTACGGGCGGTGCTCAAAGCAGCTTCCGCGTTGCTGACAGCAGCAATACCCTCTTTCACAGAAGATTCAGCCTGAAGTACCTGTATCTGACTGACCGCATCACTCTTTACAGCCTCTTTCATACGGCTATAATTATTACGAGCATATTCCAATTGCGCCTGGGCAGTTTTCAGTTCTGCTTCTGCTTGCTCCACCTGATCTTTATATAAGGTTGGTTCGATGACAAACAACAGTTGCCCCTGTTTCACCCGTCCACCTGCGACATAAGAGGTAGATTGCAAGGTTCCGTTCACCCTGGCTACAAGATTCACCGTTTTTTCTGTTGTCAGATAACCCGGATAATCTTTCGTCAAAGTAATATTCTCCACTATGGGTTTGGTCACACTAATTTCCGGAGTTGGCATACCTCCCATCGCTCCTGTACTTTTCTTCTCCTTGCAACCCGTCAATATAGGCAGTGCAAGAAAGATATACATCAGTTTTTTCATATCTGTTAGGTTATATATTTATAGATTGATTTTTATTCTCTCCAACCACCCCCTAAAGCCTTGTAGATGGCTATCAGTTGCAAAAGCGAACTACCTTGTGCCTGTACCAGCTGATTCTCATAAGATAACAGAGAACGTTGTGCATCAAGTACGTTTTGGAAAGGCGAAAGTCCCTGTTTATAAAGTTCCAGTGAAAGTTTCAATGTCTCAATTCCTTGATTGCGTACTTCCCGCAGGGCTACAATCTGTTTGATTGAATTCCGGTAGGAATTCATAGCATTGTCCGTTTCCTGTACGGCAGTTAAAACCGTTTGATTAAACTGGTTGATCGCTTCATCCAGTTGCGCTTTTGCCAGCCGGGTTGCATTCACCAGCTGTCCTCCATTGAAAATAGTCCAGTTCAATGACGGAGCAATTTCATAAGTCATACTTTTACTTTTGGTGAGATCCTTCAGGTCACGGGCGGCATATCCAAATGAACCTTTCAAGAAAACTTTCGGCAACCAATCCGCTTTCGAAGCTCCGAGCAATGCTGCCTGCGCATTTACGCTCAATTCCGCACTTCGTACATCAGGCCGTCGCAGTAATAAATCGACAGGCATTCCCACTCCGATAGGTTCCATATAATCGGGCAATGTGCCACTGGATTCAAGAACAGGACGAATGTCCTGGGGATACATTCCCAATAAGACAGCCAATGTTGTGATATACTGATTGATACCCGCTTCCAACTGGGGAATGGAGGCTTTTGTGCTATATAATACAGACTTGGCCTGTGCCACATCGAGTTTAGCAACCAGCCCGGTATTATAGCGTACTTCCGTGATTTTCAGGACTTCTTCCTGCGAAGCACTGTTTTTCTTCACCACTTCAAGCTCTTGTTGCAACTCCCTTAGATTGATATAAGCCGAGGCTACTTCTGCAGCTAATGAGACCATGACTCCTGTGTATTCTTCCTTGCTGGCGGCAAAATTCTCTTTCTGCGCTTTTACCCGTTTCCGGATACTGCCAAAAATATCAAGCTCCCAGCTCATGCTTAGCGAAGCATCATAATAATGATCGGTTGTTTGGGGCAGTGAACTTGTATTTCCACTGGTTTCCTGACGGGTCCATCCTGCATTCAATCCGATGGAAGGAAAAAAGTTACTGCGTTCTATCCAAAGATTGGCACGAGCGGCAGCTATACGGTTGATTGCCATGGCAACGGAGTAATTACGATCTACTGCCAGAGCTATCAAAGAGTCCAGTTTGGTGTCTTGGAATGACTTCCACCAATGGTCATCCACTGGAAGTATCTGTTGAAATACTTCCCCGCTCTCTTCCCAATCTTGAGGAAGCGGAGCTTTCAAATAACGGTTTGCGGTCTGTCCAACCGCGGTCACAGTTGAAAGAAACATAAGGAGCGATGTGCCCCACACTCGTATATTCATATCAGTTCAGGTTTTTATGAAATGAAAAGATAACAACTAAAGGGTAAGTTTGTTTATCGATTCTTTTTTATACGAGCACTTGTTAAAACAAAAAAAGCCCTGCATTGCTGCAGGGCTTATTATATATCAAAAAAGTAACTTTACTTACTTCACTGCTCTTCTTATTCAGCAGTTTTTCTTCTGATAGCTCTTTTGGTAGTAGCTACCGGAGCTTCTTCCACCTTGTGTTCGATTTGTACGCCAGCCAATTCCGGGTCAATCATAATACGTCCGCAATATTCACAAACGATTACTTTCTTACGAGAACGGATATCCAGTTGTCTCTGGGGCGGAATCTTGTTAAAGCAACCACCACAAGCGTCACGCTGTACGTATACAATACCCAATCCGTTGCGAGAGTTCTTACGGATACGTTTGAAAGACTGCAATAGACGTGGTTCAATCTTAGTTTCCAAATCTTTAGCTTTGTCTCTCAATTTCTCTTCTTCCTGTTTGGTTTCAGAGATAATTTCGTCCAGTTCGCTCTTCTTCTGCTCAAGGTCTTTCAGTCTTTCGTTAAGAATCTGATCGTTCTTCGTTACTTCAGCCTCTTTTTCTTCTTTATCAGCAGAATATTCCTTAATTCTCTTTTCGCAAAGTTCGATTTCCAATGTCTGGAATTCGATTTCTTTCGTCAAGAAATCATATTCACGGTTATTGCGAACATTGTCTTGTTGTGACTTATATTTTTCTACTGAAGCCTTTGCTGTTTCAATTTCTACTCTCTTGCCGGCAATAGCAGATTTCAGTTCATCCACTTCAGCTTTGATCTTGTCGATACGGGTACTCAAACCAGCAATTTCATCTTCAAGGTCTTGCACTTCCAACGGAAGTTCACCTCTCAATGTCTTGATTTCATCAATCTTAGACAACATCGTTTGCAGTTGGAACAGTGTCTTCAGTTTCTGTTCTACCGTCAACTCATTCGGATCTTTTTTTGCTTCTCTAGCCATTTTACTTATAAATATTTTATGGGATTCGTATTTATTTTACTCAATTGGAGTGCAAAATTAGGAAATAAATCCCGGATTATGGAATAAAAAATTTCTTTTGTATATTGTTCGCTTTCGTAATGACCAATCTCTGCCATCAGAATATCACCCTCGTGGCCGAAATAATCATGATATTTGATTTCTCCCGTAATAAAGACATCCGCACCCGTCCGAATTGCCTGTGGAAGCAGAAAAGCTCCGGCACCACCACACAAGGCGACCTTCTGTATTTCTCTCCCTGTCAGTTTGTTATGACGTACACAACCCACTTCGAAGATTTTCTTGATGCGTTTCAGAAACTCGAGTTCCGTTTCCGATTCATCCAATTCACCTACAATTCCCGAACCTGCCTGCGACCAGTCATTCTGCAACGGATACAAGTCGAATGCCGGTTCCTCATAAGGATGTACAGACAATAACGCCTTTATAACTTCCGCTTTCTTATATATAGGAAGAATGGTTTCAATCCTTACTTCATTTTCATGATGCAGTTCACCGATTGTTCCACAGAAAGGATGCGTTCCCTCTTTTGCCCGGAAGGTTCCCTCTCCTTTCAGATTGTAACTGCATGTATCATAGTTGCCTATATTCCCGCATCCGGCTGCAAACAATGCTTCGCGCACACTATCGGCTTGTGCATCAGGCACGAAAGTCACCAGCTTAATCAGACTGTTCTCTTTCGGTTCGAGCACTTTCAGATTCTTCAACCCTATTTTCTCTGCGATCTTATAATTGACTCCACCTTGTGCATTATCAAGATTAGTATGTGCTGAATAGATCACAATATCATTCTTTATTGCTTTCAGTATGCAGCGTTCCACGTAATCTTTGCCCGTGATAGATTTATAGCCCTTGAAAATGAGCGGATGGTGCGATATAACGAGATTGTACCCCAGCGCGATAGCTTCATCCAACACAGCTTCGGTAACGTCAAGACACAACAAAGCCCCTGTTGCTTCCGCTTCTGTCAATCCGATTTGCAGGCCGGCATTATCAAATCCGTCTTGCAATGGCAGAGGCGCGAATCGTTCAAGGGCGCTTACTATTTCCTTAATTTTCATTATTGGTAGAAAATTTGGTTGCAAAGATAATAAATAAAATAGGAATTAACATACTAAGTGATCGTTTTTTAGAGAATTTATTGTTATCCATTTTTTGAGATCCCCGTAAAAGATATAAAATACCACCCAGAAACTATCAAAAAGGACCTAAAAACTATCTGTTGATAGAAATTCCCCTAAATTACGTCTGATTCTCCCCTACCAAGGTCGACAAAATATCTTAAACTTGCATCATCAAATTTTTTACAACGAATACTCACATTTTAAAAACAACACATATGAAAAGTTTAAGCTTCAGAAAAGATTTGGTAGGAGTTCAGGAAGAATTACTACGTTTCGCATACAAACTGACAACAGACCGCGAAGAAGCAAACGATTTGCTGCAGGAAACCTCATTGAAAGCATTAGATAATGAAGATAAATATACACCCGATACAAATTTCAAAGGATGGATGTACACCATCATGCGCAATATCTTTATCAATAATTATCGTAAGGTAGTTCGCGACCAGACATTTGTCGACAAGACCGATAACCTTTATCATCTTAATTTGCCGCAAGATGCAGGGTTTGAAAGTACTGAAAGAACATACGACCTGAAAGAGATGCACCGTGTAGTCAATGCTCTTCCGAAAGAATACAGGGTTCCGTTTGCCATGCACGTTTCCGGATTCAAATACCGCGAAATAGCAGAAAAACTGAATCTTCCGTTGGGTACCGTAAAAAGTCGGATCTTCTTTACCCGTCAGAAATTACAGGAAGAACTGAAAGACTTCCGCTAAACCATAACTATATCCATATAAATTTTAGATTAAACAGTTAATTTCATTTTTCAGTTTTATCAATAGGCAAAAGGCAAAAAGAGTTTATATTCTTTTTGCCTTTTGCCTGTTTTCATCGGATAAATTCGGATAAAAATCGGTTCCGGAATAAAAACTAATTATAAATTTTCGCCTAAAGCTTCCGTTATTTATTGAAATTCTGTACTTTTACTTCATCTAAATAATGAATACGATGAAAACAAATTTGACTTTACTGTTGCTGATAATCGTGATGGTCTCTTGCCAACTCAAAAAGAGTGATAATACTGAAACGGCTGTAGCCGAGGCTACAGAAATTGACAATACAGAAGATTGCACGGCAGATACGGTCAAAGCTACTGCTATTTTCTGGATTGATAAAGCAGAAACCAAACATTGCAAAGAGTACGGCTTTCGTACTATCAAAGCAAAAGTTCTCATTCGTGAAGATGGAAAGGTCAATTTGCTGTCATTCGCCAAAAAACAATCCCCGGCTGTAGAGACGTACATACGCCATCATCTTTTCAAATTTCAAGTGTCGGAAAAGATGTTTGAAGGCGGATATGTGCAGCCCGGAGAACAATTTGTGCAGCTTCGCTGCTTATGGGGAATGTTGAAAGGCAAGTAATCAATGTGTTCACAACCGGAACAAAAAGTAAAGATGACCCATTGTTAGCGTCTAGCCTTTGTTTTTCATCTGCACCTTGTTTTTCAGTGCATACCGTTCGTCTACAACCCTGTTGGTAGGAAAGAAAGTGAAAATAAGCCGCCACTCTCCTTCTTTATAGATAAATTTACGTCCGCTAGCTCCACGAAGAATTGTTTCGTGCTTTTCCCGCAGGAACGATTCGATATGTTCCGGCATTTCAGTGCCGGATGCCGAAAACTCCACTGTTATAAAAAAATGTGGAATAGATATTTCAGCTACTTTACGGAATATCTGGTCGGTAACTGTCATTTTCGGAGTTCTTTCGTTACCTCTAATAATTTCCCGTATGCATCAAAAGAACGGCGTGAAGCCAATGAAATAGTTATCATCAGCGACAGCATAGATGCAGTAAAAGTAATCACCATAATCATCATCTGATACTTGATGGCAACATTCGGACTGCTTCCTCCCAGGATTTGTCCGATCATTGTGCCCGGAAGAGCAACTAATCCCATCACGGAAATGTTCGCAATCAGCGGACTGAAAGATTTAATAATAGCCTGCCGGATAAATGGAGCCTGCGCTTCCTGCCTTGTTGCTCCGTTCCCCAGTAAATAGCGATACAACTGCTGCTCACGTTTCAATCCGCTATAATAAGTATTCAAAGCTATCACATTGCTCGAAAGCATATTACCCATCAGGATACCAAATACCGGAATAAAGTATTGCGCGCTAAATATATTGTCCAACTGAAGAACAATACCAATAAAGTATAAGCCTACCAATACAACACTACAAAGAAATCCTACCGTAATAGGGATTAATAAAACACTACGTTTCAACTGGGTGCGCACCAATGCTGTCTGTCCGGCTACGAATACCATAATTATCACCCAAAGGAAGTTGATCCAGGGATTGTTCCATAAAAAGAGGTATTTCAGATACATGCCGATAAAGAACAGTTGGATAATCATCCGTAATGTACCAATCAGGGCAGGTTTCAGCAGTTCCGTTTTAAACTTCCAAAGATAAAAGAATGGAATGGCAAGCAGAAGCAAGCCTATAAAAAGATTATAATATGATATATCAATCGTTCCCACAGTGTATTCTTAACAATTCTATCCGATTCGTGTTAGAGTTCTCTTCAATCGTTACAGTTCTATTAAATAATGACACCCCGAAGCAAAGTCCTTATCATGTGATACGGCCAGCACTGCTGTTCCCTTTTCTGCCTGTCGCCGGAAAAAAGACAAGACTCTACCAGTCGAATCGGCATCTAAAGCGGAAGTCGGTTCGTCTATAATAATCAGAGGTTTATTGAGCATAGCCGCTACAGCGAGCATGATGCGTTGACGCTGGCCGCCCGAAACTTCATTCACTCTCTTGGTATATAATTCATGTTCCAGTCCCAATTCATCAAAATAAGCAAAAAGCCTTTCTTCCGAAAAAGGGACAGAACGATTCACTTTCAGTCCGAACGGGAGAGCCACCATCTCTTTGACCCATTCAAAAGGTAGCGCCAATTCTTGAGGAATCCATGCAATCTGTCTGCGGACACTATCGATAGTCGATATATCAAGCAATATTTCCCCTACCTGTATAGATCCCTCTTTCAAAGGCACAAACCCCATTACCGCATTCAGCAACGAAGTCTTTCCACAACCGGATTGACCGACAATGCAAGCCGTTTCTCCCCTTTCCAGCTTCATATTGAAACCGGAGAAAAGCACTTCTGCACCAAAAGCAATACAGGCATTATTAATATGTAACATCTATTTGTTCTCTTGAAAATATTGCCAAAATTGTTCTGTCATCTTAAACATTCAAGTATCCAAGCAGTCTTATCTATATAGCAATAACCTCCTTTGCGGATTTTCTCGAAGTTCTGTATGCCGATAGGATAAATTTTATTACTCATATACTCATAACTTTATAAGTTGACAGATACAAAGATAGCCTTTTCCACCCAATAACACAAGGTCCGATACGAAAGTTTTTTCATATCAGGCTCAAATGATAGCTCCTATTTATTTCATCATCTAGTGTAATTTTGCCAATTTTCATTTATCTTTGCCTTACTAATTAATTCAAGAAAGTTATGATACTGAACGAAAGAGACGCTCGTCACGAGCATATATTGCAGGTAGCACGTCAGATGATGACAGCCGCACGCACTGCTCCGAAAGGAAAAGGAATCGATATTATTGAAGTGGCCCTTATCACTGATGAAGAGATTAAACAATTATCGGACACTATGATAGCTATGGTAGAAGAACACGGAATGAAATTCTTCCTTCGTGATGCCGACAACATCCTAAGTGCCGAATGTGTTGTACTGATAGGAACACGCGAGCAGACACAGGGCTTGAATTGCGGCCATTGCGGATTTGCCACCTGTGCCGGACGTACTGATGGAGTTCCCTGCGCATTGAACAGCATAGATGTAGGTATCGCAATAGGTTCCGCGTGCGCCACGGCAGCCGATTTACGCGTAGACACACGCGTCATGTTCTCCGCCGGATTGGCAGCGCAACGCCTGAACTGGCTGAAAGACTGCAAGATGGTAATGGCAATCCCCGTAAGCGCATCCTCCAAGAATCCGTTCTTTGATCGGAAACCGAAGCAGGAAAACAATGCATAACAGTCACATCGATGCAGAAAACAAACTGACTTTAGATGCAGACAATAAACTGATTTTATAAATAACTAAATATATATAGTCTAATGGGAATCATGGTTGGACTCCCCAGCCCAAGCGGCTCGGAGAAAGATTTGCAGTTGAACTTCGGCAAAAACATGACCGTACAGGTAGAAATGAGAGCACCTCATTTGCCTGCCGAATGGCACATGCAGAGCGGTATACAGTTGACATGGCCACACGCTGGTACAGACTGGGCATACATGCTGGCAGAAGTGCAGAAGTGTTTTATAAACATAGCCAGGGAAATAGCGAAGCGTGAATTATTATTGATTGTCACTCCCGAACCGGAAGAAGTGAAAAAGCAGATAGCTGCTACTGTCAATATGAATAACGTCCGCTTTCTGGAATGTGCCACTAATGACACATGGGCCCGCGACCACGGAGCCATTACAATGATAGATACCGGCACCCCTTCCCTGCTCGACTTCACCTTCAACGGCTGGGGACTGAAATTTGCTTCCGAACTGGATAATCAAATTACCAAACATGCCGTAGAAGCCGGAGCTTTGAAAGGCCAGTATATAGACCACCTTGACTTCGTACTCGAAGGAGGTTCTATCGAAAGTGACGGAATGGGTACATTGCTCACCACTTCCGAATGTCTGCTTTCTCCCCAACGAAACGGACGGCTGAACCAGGTAGAGATAGAAGAATACCTGAAATCAACCTTCCACCTGCAAAAGGTGCTTTGGTTAGATCACGGTTATCTGGCCGGTGATGATACCGACAGCCACATCGACACTTTGGCACGCTTCTGTTCTACCGACACCATCGCTTACGTGAAATGCGAAAACAAAGAAGACGAACATTACGAAGCACTGCTCGCAATGGAAGAACAGCTGAAAACATTCCGCACCTTAGCAGGAGAGCCCTATCGCCTATTGGCCTTACCCATGGCAGACAAGATAGAAGAAGACGGCGAACGCCTGCCTGCAACTTACGCCAATTTCCTGATTATGAACGATGTTATTCTCTACCCGACATACAATCAGCCGGCGAATGACAAAAAAGCAGGAGAAGTATTGCAGCAAGCCTTTCCAAGCCATCAAATAATTGGAATAGACTGCCATGCCCTGATTAAACAGCACGGTTCCCTACACTGTGTCACCATGCAATATCCGCTGGGTGTTATAAAGGAGTCATAAAAGAATTACAAAGGAGCTATAAAGGAATTATAAAATAATGAATGAATCAACCCACTAATTATTCATCATGAGAAAGATAAAAGTCGGAATCATCCAACAATCCAATACCGCAGATATAAAAGCCAATCTGATGAACCTCGCAAAGAGTATCGAGGCTTGTGCCGCTCACGGTGCACAACTGATTGTGCTCCAGGAGTTACACAATTCACTCTATTTCTGCCAGACAGAAAACACTAACCTGTTTGATCTTGCCGAACCAATTCCCGGGCCTTCCACAGGCTTTTATTCCGAGTTGGCAGCAGCTAATAAAGTAGTCCTTGTCACCTCTCTTTTTGAGAAACGTGCTCCCGGACTTTATCATAATACCGCTGTCGTATTTGACCGCGACGGAAGCATTGCAGGAAAATACCGGAAAATGCATATTCCCGATGATCCGGCTTACTACGAAAAGTTCTATTTCACTCCGGGAGACATTGGTTTTGAACCGATTCAAACTTCTTTAGGAAAACTAGGCGTATTAGTATGCTGGGATCAATGGTATCCGGAAGCTGCCCGCCTGATGGCACTAAAAGGTGCGGAACTTTTAATTTATCCTACCGCCATTGGCTGGGAAAGCAGTGACACGGACGATGAAAAAGCCCGCCAACTCAATGCCTGGATTATTTCACAGCGCGCTCATGCCGTTGCCAATGGACTTCCTGTTATCTCCGTCAACCGTGTAGGACACGAGCCCGATCCTTCCGGACAGACAAACGGTATCTTATTTTGGGGAAACAGTTTTGTAGCAGGACCACAAGGGGAATTTCTGGCACAAGCCGGAAACGATCAGCCGGAGAACATGATAGTGGAAATAGATATGGAACGTTCGGAAAACGTTCGCCGTTGGTGGCCTTTCCTTCGTGATCGTCGGATTGACGAATATGATGGGCTTACCAAACGATTCCTTGATTAAAGGCTTACCCACATACCTTCATCGTAGGAGGTTTATCTAATAAAGAAAAAAGAAGGGCACAGAGTCAAAATCTAAATTTAGAACTCTGTGCCCTTTTAATATATCATCATAAATAACTATCTCATTGAAACGTTATTTTTTTGTTGGCTAGGAAATTAGCCCCTCCATAAATAAACAATCCCAGGAATTGAGCCAGATATTCATTCACGTCCAATCCTTCTACCAATAAGACAAGAAATAAAAACTGTGCAGTGTAAGCCACGGCAAAAGCAGAGCAAAAGAGCAGTATCTGTTTCCAGATACTATTCTTTTTATTTTCTACGGGGAATATCCAATATTTGCACCAGATAAAGTTATGGATTTGAGCTATCAGATACGCTGTTATATTAGCCACCATATAGTCACCGTCAAATGACATTTCTTTCATCATTAACCATACAACCAACGCCATAATTAAGGCGTTCATTGTACCGATGATTATAAAACGGAATATGCGTACAGATTCTTTCACTCGCCCTCTTTCAGATCAACGATCAAATTCAGTTCATCAAGTTGAGTCTGGTCGATTGCAGACGGTGCATCCAGCATCACATCACGTCCGGAATTGTTTTTCGGGAACGCAATACAGTCGCGGATAGAATCCAAACCTGCGAACAAAGATACCCAACGGTCGAGTCCGTATGCCAAACCACCGTGAGGAGGTGCACCATACTTAAAGGCATTCATCAGGAAGCCAAACTGTGCCTGTGCCTTTTCCGGAGTGAATCCAAGAATCTCGAACATCTTCGCCTGTAATTTCGCATCGTGGATACGGATAGATCCGCCACCAACTTCCACACCGTTCACTACCATATCATAAGCATCTGCACGTACAGCTGCCGGATCAGTATCCAACATCGGAATATCTTCCTCTTTCGGATGAGTAAACGGATGATGCATAGCCATCAAACGACCTTCCTCCTCACTCCATTCGAACATCGGGAAGTCGATCACCCAAAGGCAAACAAACTTATTCTTATCACGCAATCCCAGTTGAGCGCCCATTTCCAGACGAAGCTCACAAAGTTGTTTACGTGTTTTCATTACATCGTCGCCAGACAGAATCAGGATCAAATCACCCGGTTTAGCACCGAATGCCTCTTTCATTTGCTGAAGCACTTCCTGCGTATAGAATTTATCCACGCTCGATTTTACAGTTCCGTCCGCTTCTACACGGGCATACACCATACCTTTTGCACCAATCTGCGGTTTCTTTACGAAGTCCGTCAGTGCATCCAGTTGTTTACGAGTATAGGTTGCAGCACCTTCAGCACAGATACCACCCACATAAGCAGCATTATCGAATACAGAGAATCCGTGACCTTTCATGATATCCATCAATTCCACGAATTTCATGCCGAAACGTAAGTCCGGTTTGTCGCTACCATAATATTTCATGGCATCCGCCCAAGACATACGCTGGAACGGTTCAGCCAGTTCCACGCCACGCAGTGTTTTGAACAAATGTTTAGCCATTCCTTCAAAAGTAGTGATAATATCTTCCTGCTCAACGAAGCTCATTTCGCAGTCAATCTGCGTAAATTCCGGCTGACGATCGGCACGCAAGTCCTCATCGCGAAAACATTTTGCAATCTGGAAGTAACGGTCGAAACCAGAAACCATCAACAACTGCTTCAATGTCTGCGGAGATTGCGGAAGTGCGTAGAACTGTCCCGGATTCATACGTGACGGCACCACAAAGTCGCGTGCACCTTCAGGAGTAGAACCGATCAAAACGGGTGTTTCCACTTCGATGAAACCTAGACTATCCAGATATTTGCGAACTTCAATTGTCATTTTATGACGCAGTTCCAAATTAGAACGGACAGCGTTACGGCGTAAATCCAAGTAACGGTATTTCATACGGATATCATCCCCCCCATCAGTGTTATCTTCAATTGTGAACGGAGGAGTCATGGCAGTATTTAGTACGTTCAATTCAGAAACAATAATTTCAACGTCTCCGGTAGGAATGTTTGCATTCTTGCTGAAACGTTCATTAACCGTTCCTGTCACTTGAATGACGAACTCACGTCCCAGTTTATTAGCACGTTCACAGAGTTCAGCATTAATTTCTTCGTTAAAGACCAACTGGGTAATTCCGTAACGGTCGCGGAGGTCGATAAAAGTCATTCCTCCCATTTTACGGCTGCGCTGTACCCATCCAGACAGCGTAACTTGCTTGTTTACATCAGAGATTCTTAGTTCTCCACATGTGTGCGTTCTGAACATATATTTTTTATTTAAACGATTATCACTCGCGTTTCTATTTTGATTGAACCAAAACTGCGCAAAAGTACGCAATAATTTGTAATTCGTTGTCAGTAATCCGTTATTTTATCAGACTTTCTTTGTCAGCTTTTTCAATATTTTCTTGTTTCTGTCTGTTATATTGTCGACGATGGCTTCATTCATCAATTTGATGCCATTCATATATTCCTGCGCTCTTTGGAGCACATTGGCAGCATCCTTTTCCGACGCTTGCGGCACCACTACGCGCAATCCCCTTTGAATCAACTCAATGTTCACATTAGCGTCCGTTTCCATGGGATCACCGTCGAAGTGCACTACTCCCGGAGTAGTGCGGCGGATGCACAACTGCTTGCAACGGAAAGTCTTGATACGGCTATTCTGATCGATTGTCTTATTGAATAACTGAAAAGCCAATGAAGGGACATCCAATACGGTGAACGGTTCGAGAATGGTCACATCCAGCAAGCCATCTGTCAGCGTAGCTTGTGGGGCGATATAAGCATTGTTTCCATATTGCGACGCGTTTCCACAGGCAATCAGGAAAGCCTTATACTTGGAAACTCCGTTTTCCGTTTCCAGTTCATACGTTTCCGGTTCATATTTAAGACTCTCTTGCAGGGTCTTTTCCAGATAAGTCAACACCCCGCGTTTACCGGCATGCGCAAACTTCAGACTAACAAAAGCATCGAATCCCACTCCGCAAGTGCAGAAAAAATCCGTCCCGTTAATCTTACCATAATCTATTACGTCCATGCAACCTTCGTTCAGCACTTCCAGCGCCCTCTTCGGTTCCATCGGTATATGCAGATGCCTCGCCAGTCCATTACCCGATCCGCAGGGAATAATTCCCAGTGCGGTATCAGTATGCACCAACGAACGAGCTATTTCATTGATTGTCCCGTCCCCACCGATAGCCACTACTATATCAGTCTTCTCTTCGGCAGCTTTAGCAGCTATTTCTACTGCATGACCGGCTCTCTCCGTATTCACTACTTCCCAAGAGTATCTCGCCTTGTCTATTTTTTCGTCCAGCAAGTTAAGAATCAATTCTTTACTTTGTGTTCCCGAAATAGGATTGACGACGAATTTTATTTTTTTCATTCTTTCGTTCATGCTATTCTTGTCGATTGTAGACGACAAAAGTAATATAAATATCTTAAATTTTAATCGATTAGAGGTTTCTAATCATACGAGAGCAACTTTTTTCTCTTAAAAAGAACAGATAAAAGCAAATTTTGTTATCTTTGCCCCCTGTTTTTAAACACTTGTTAAGATAAAAGGATGTAAGATCGTCAGCGAACGATCTGAGTATGAGTATAATAAATTATAATTCATGGGATTATTACAAGAGAAGTTAGCTAAGTACGACCTGCCACAAAAGTTTATGGCACAGGGCGTTTACCCATATTTCCGTGAGATAGAAGGAAAGCAGGGTACAGAGGTAGAAATGGGCGGGCACGAAGTGTTGATGTTCGGTTCCAATGCATACACTGGCCTTACGGGAGATGAAAGAGTGATTGAAGCAGGTATCAAAGCCATGCATAAATATGGTTCCGGTTGCGCAGGCTCGCGCTTCTTGAATGGTACGCTTGACCTGCACGTTCAGTTGGAGAAAGAACTGGCTGCCTTTGTAGGCAAAGATGAAGCGCTCTGCTTCTCAACCGGTTTTACGGTGAATTCCGGAGTTATTCCTGCTTTGACAGATCGCAATGATTATATCATTTGCGACGACCGCGACCACGCATCTATCGTAGATGGCCGTCGCCTCTCCTTCTCTCAACAACTGAAATATAAGCATAACGATATGGCGGATCTGGAAAAGCAACTTCAAAAGTGCAACCCGGATTCAGTGAAGCTCATCATAGTAGACGGTGTGTTCTCTATGGAAGGCGACTTGGCAAACTTGCCCGAAATCGTACGTTTGAAACATAAATACAACGCTACTATCATGGTAGACGAAGCTCATGGCTTAGGTGTATTCGGAAAACAAGGACGTGGTGTTTGCGACCATTTCGGTCTGACTCACGAAGTTGACTTGATTATGGGTACTTTCAGCAAATCACTGGCTTCTATCGGTGGATTCATTGCTGCTGATTCTTCTATCATCAACTGGTTACGTCACAACGCACGTACTTATATATTTAGTGCGTCCAACACTCCGGCTGCTACTGCATCTGCTCTTGAAGCTCTCCACATCATCCAAGATGAACCGGAAAGACTTAAAGCGCTGTGGGAAGCTACCAACTATGCATTGAAGCGTTTCCGTGAAGCAGGTTTTGAAATCGGTGCAACAGAATCACCTATCATCCCTCTTTATGTACGTGACACGGAAAAAACATTCATGGTCACTAAATTGGCTTTCGACGAGGGTGTATTTATCAATCCGGTTATTCCTCCGGCATGTGCACCGCAAGATACTTTGGTACGTGTGGCATTGATGGCTACTCATACAAAAGATCAAATTGACCGTGCTGTAGAAAAGTTGGTTAAAGCATTTAAAGCATTGGATATTTTATAATCTACGAGGAATATATCACTCTTATCGGGTGAATAAAATAAAAGTCTGACACAAATCAATGTGCCGGACTTTTATTTTATCTTATTCACTCTTAAGTACTTCTGCCGGATTTTGCCGGGCGGCTTTCCACACGCGCCAAATAATGCTTAGGAAAATGACAAGTCCCATTCCTATGAATATGACTGCATAGAGCCACCATTCTATCGGTGTTTGCTTTATATAATTTTCTAGCCAATGTTTCATCATGACATATCCCAACGGAAAAGCAAAGAACGATGAAAACACAAGTAAAAGTAAATATTCTCTAAAGAATAGATTCAAGATGATTCCTATATTGGCTCCATTTACCTTGCGTATAGCTATTTTTTTACGACGTTGCTGACAGGATAGAGTCGCCAATGAGAATATACCGAACACGGCAATCGCTATACATATAAAGGAGACTATGCTCAACAATTGGCACAATGTTTTCTCTGATTTCATATAAGTGTCATAAACCTCTTCCATATTAGACAAGATCAATTCCGCATTTGGATTAACTTTATCCACTTCCGCTTTTATCTTTTCAGAAACAATGTTCCAAATTCCCTCCTTCACCTTGAAAATAATGCCTCCTCTGCCTGTATTATCCGACAAAAAAACATAGCAGGGGCTACCGGGTGTATTGGGGCATTATATGAAATATTTTTAATAACCCCTTTCACTATATAATGCCTTCCTAATTTATCAATTTTCTTTCCAACCGGTTGTGTCCATCCGAAAGTTTTCACAGCAGCTTCATTTATAACAACCATATTTTTTCCATCCTTTTCATCCAGCATGCTTCCCTCCAGCACCTCAACTCCAAAGAAATCGGCATACTCTTGATTGATCGTCTCATCTTCTAGATCTATATATTACTCACTATCAGTTGTCTTTCCTTCCCACTCCTTTATCCTGAATGTTGAAAAATACATTTTGGGAATAGGTGTCTGAAAGCCACTCAAATACTTTGTAACATCGGGCATCTGTTCTAATATTTCTTTAAAAAGAACATTTTCAGAGCAATAAACAACAGCTCCCACATTATGCCGTTCTATTCCAAGTTCTTTGGTATTCAACAAGAAGTTAAGTTGCTTCATCATCACCAAAGTACAAAAAACAAAGGCTATACCAATAAACAACTGAAATAAAATGCTATATTCACAGAAGAAGTAAAGGATTACTGGGATTTGGGGAGAATTACCGGCGACTGACACGAATTCCGATGCCTGTCCGTATAAAGTATCTGTTGCAGAATTGTTTATGGACTTAAAGAAATTATTCCCGGAAGAGTATATTCATTTCGAAATGCCTACATCCGATTTATATTTATATGCAGACCGGGCACAGATAGAGCAAGTGCTTATCAACTTGTTAAAAAATGCCCGCGAAACGTGCGAGCGGAGAACGGATAAAAACATTGAGATAAAGTTTTTTCTAAAGGCAACCCAACATTCACAATATCTGATAATGGTGAGGGAATTTTGCCAGATGTTCTGGATAAGATTTTCGTTCCTTTCTTTACTACCAAAACATCCAGTTCAGGCATCGGATTGAGCCTGTGCAAACAGATCATGACTTTGCATGACGGAAGTATTAACGTAAAATCAGAAATAGGGAAAGGAAGTTGCTTTATTCTTACTATCCCTAAATAAAAATCACTGAAAGCCTCCCGAATCCTTTAATACAATGATTAGTCTGGGTAGTAGAGGAATTACTTATCCTCTACTACCCAAACTATTTGTATCAGGATTTAACTCCTTAACAGCCTCTTTGACCGCTTTATTAGTTGGCTTACGATATGCTTCCGCTTGTTGAACGGGGACAATCTCATTCACCATTCTTTCATATCCTTTTTGCTCTAACAAGTGCACTTCTTTTTCACCTGTTTCTTTTTGTTTTCTTGTTTTCATAAGGCTTTTCATTTTAAAATTCTTATTTATAAAACAGAAAACATCGAAAGATAGTTCATACTCACAGATATTTTATGTACGGGGCAACTGCTCCCCAATATACTACTATAGGCTTGTTCATTCCGGTACGGATTTGAGCTTAAACTTACATAGTGAAAAAAATATCTATCATGCTATCATTTATTTTTATATCATACTAATTATCAGCGAAATAAATATGATAGATATATTTCTAAAAGGCATCTCTCATACTTATACCACCAAAAACAGGGTATCTCTCATCAATAAAATAGTCGAATAAAGGTCGGACAGGCGTAAGATGGTTTGTTTTTGTTGCAATGAATCCGTATAAATCCGACCTGTGCTTAATAATCCCACTTTAATAGCGATAAGTTTATAGCCCACATATGTGTGACGAACAGTCTACATACGTGGGCTGTACAGTTTACAGGTACGGGCTGTACAGCCTACATATGTAGGCTATGTTTCCAATGGATTATTAAGCTGCCAAATACAGGTTATCATCCTATAAAGTGAATATCCTTGTGGCTTCATATGGGTATTTTTTCCCTGATTCTACACTAAAACGGATGCAGTATTGGTATGATAGATACCCGTTTTTTTGCGACAGAAACATGATAGATACCTGTTTGAAAAATTATCTATCATACTTATTCTTCTGATAATTAAAACAATATAAAAATAAATGATAGTATGATAGATATTTTTTTCATTATGTAGTATTTAAGTTTAAATCGTACAATTATTATTCATCTCATTTCTGTACTAGAAATGAAACAAACTTTTGAGGTGGTTGCCTTGATTTATGTACACCTTAATTCTATAATATATAAATTAACTCCTATATTTGTACTTTTATTCAACTTATCCTCTTTATAAATTATGAAAGAAAACAAATATAATAATAGCCATTTCTTCAGTCAATATTCTCAAATGTCCCGTTCGGTAGAGGGCTTGAAAGGAGCCGGAGAATGGCATGTATTGCAGAAAATGCTCCCTGATTTTGCTGGGAAAAGAGTTTTGGACTTAGGCTGTGGATTCGGCTGGCATTGCGCCTATGCAATAGAGCATGGAGCAACACGCGTTACCGGAATCGATATTTCCGAAAAGATGCTCGAAGAAGCCCAGAAAAGAAACTCTTCTCCACTCATTGAATATCAATGTATGGCTATCGAGGACTTTGATTTTCAGCCGGATTCTTATGATATGGTTATCAGCTCATTAACTTTCCATTACCTCGAATCTTTTATAGATATATGCCGGAAAATTAATCATTGCTTAACTCTGGGAGGTGCTTTTGTCTTTTCCGTAGAGCATCCGATATTTACAGCTTACGGCAACCAGGATTGGTATTACAACCAGGAGGGAAATCCTATCCATTGGCCGGTAGATCGTTATTTTACAGAAGGTAAACGTACGGCAGTCTTTCTGGGCGAAGAAGTGGTCAAATATCACAAAACATTGACTACCTATATAAATGGCCTCCTTCAAACCGGATTTGAGATATGCGAACTGATAGAGCCACAACCCGACGAAAAGTTGTTGGATACTATTCCGGGAATGAAAGATGAACTACGGCGTCCCATGATGCTTCTGATCTCTGCCAAGAAAAAAAGTGAGGCCGCAAAGTAATGAAATTCAAGGTATTGAAAAATAATAAATAAAAAACATTCGCTTAGCTATTGTTAATTAAAAAATACTCCCTATCTTTGCACCGCTTTTGGAAATAATAACCCCAAAGTTTTCGGGGTGTAGCGCAGTCCGGTTAGCGCACCTGCTTTGGGAGCAGGGGGTCGTGGGTTCGAATCCCGCTACCCCGACTACAAAAAGACAGAAAGGGTTATTATAAAAGCACTTCGGGATGTAGCGCAGTCCGGTTAGCGCACCTGCTTTGGGAGCAGGGGGTCCCAGGTTCGAATCCTGGTATCCCGACAAAATTAAAAGAATATCAATTAGTTACATACAAAAATATATTCTTTTTAAGTCGATCTTCAAACTGTCTATAATTGTCTTTTAGTTGGTAAATCGTCAATATACAATTAAAAGTAATTATTATGGCAAAACAAAAGTCTATTGTCATCCTACCGCGGCTAAAAGATTGTGGTGGCGATTTGAGTAAAACATGGTTCGTAGAGTATTCATGTCGTAATCCTCAAACAGAAGAAATGAAACGTTTCCGGGTCTATAATGGTTTTGCAAAATTAAAGACCAAAGAAGAACGTTACGCATTCGCAGAAAAAATCATAAATGAGATTAAGGAAAAGTTCACTAAGGGAGAAATTCCATTCTTAGGAAAAGAAGTCAGCTATAACGATGAACTATTATATCAGAACATAGCTAAACGATGGGGTAATGAAAGAAAAGGTTTTGTTGGTATACGCACATACCTCTCTGATTTCTTAGCAATAAAAAAAGTAGAAGTAATCCCCCACTCTTTTCAGACTTATAAATCCAAACTACGCATATTCTGTGAATGGGTGGAACAAACTGGTTTAGATAAGCAAAGTATTTGTTTTTTCGAACAGAGTTCAATATGCGAATTTCTATGCTATATTGTAGAAAAGCATGGTGTAAGCCAAAGAACAGTAAAAAAGTATGCTCAAATATTACATGGTTTCTTCGATTATTTACTAAAAGTAAAAAGAATTATAGATACTAATCCCGTACATGACATACCCAATATGGGAACCATTAAGGATGAAGCAGCCAAACCAATTCCTGACCGAGAACGTCAGCTACTATCAATGTACATAAAAGAACATGATCCTCAATTATGGTTGGTGTGTCAAATGGAATATTATTGTGCAATCCGTCCAAACGAATGCAGACAACTACAAATCGGAGATATAGACTTTGACAATCACATTATAACAGTCCCCAAAGATATCAGTAAGAATCGACAGACAGAATCGGTAAACATTCCACGCCAACTATATGATTATATATATAAGATATTGAACCTTGATATGCATCCCAAAGATTTTTATATATTCTCTCACAATGGTGTTCCTGGCAAAACTATGTTAGGAAAGAATAATTTTAGATTTAGATTTGATAAAATACGTGATCGTCTCAATATTTCACCTCAATACAAATTATACAGTTTCAAACATACAGGAGGGGTAAAACTTGTAAATGAAGGTATTGATACTTGGGAACTTCAACGTCACTTTCGTCATAAATCTATTGATACTACAGAGCGATATATTAGAAGAAACTTTGCTGTAAAAAGCGATAAAATAAGAAATGATTTTCCCGACATCTAACATACAACCTACAACCGGAAAGAGGCAGCTCCATGCCGCCTCTTTTTATTATTTATTTCGACCATATACCACCCATATAACAACAATCATTAGAGCGATAACAAGGTACACTTTATTTTTATGCAAATCCCACCAAGAAAGTTCAATTATTTTTTTTCTCTGACTCAATATAGCATTAACCTTACCATTCAATGAATCTAATCTATTAGAGAACTGTTGCAGGGTAATAGACAATGTTTCATAAACTTCAGTCCGTTCTTGTTCCTGCTTGGAAGCGGTGGTAGTACTTTCTTTGACCGGGTATTGCTTTCCTGTTGAATCTGGAGCAGACAAGTAAACTGTCGTATTTTCAATTTTTAGATCACTCAGCCTTTCAGTAGTAATTTTGGTCTGTCTATTCACGTCCATCTTTAGAGACTCAATCATGTTTCTCTGGTATTGGAATTCTCCGGAATAGTCCACCTGCTTCTCCGTCTCCATATTCCGGGAAGCCTTGCAGGAACTTAACCATATTGCTGACATCAGCAATATGATAATGTATATTATTCGCTTCATGGCCGAATCACTGTATTGCGAAGAAAATTAGAAAACTCGGAGCGCACATCGAAGCAGGGGCATGCTTTGATAAATTCAGCAGGTTCAACTTCCCCACTGCCGTCCAGGTCAGGCGAAGTATCTCGATGTCCGAGAAGTTCGATTATAGGATACTCCTTGCAAAGCTTTGCAACTAATTCCCGCAAACTGGCTTTTTGAGCCGTAGTCCGTGTATCTGCAGGCTTACCGTTTGCATCCAGTCCACCGATATAACAGATTCCAATACTGTGCTTATTATACGATGTAGTAGAAAACCCCTTCGTGTTGCAGTGCGCCCCGTCTATGGATAGTGGTCGTCCATTCTCCACCATTCCGTCCAAGTCAATGACGAAGTTATAACCAATCTGATTGAATCCCCGATCCCTGTGCATCCGGTTAATGTCTTTAGCACGTAAATCTTGTCCGGCACGTGTGGCCGAGCAATGAATAATAATCGAATCAATAGTTTTCATTTCTTTTCCTCCTTATCTTTAGTTATTGTAACTCTACGTGGTGGAATACGACGACTACAGTCATTATCAGGTCGATCACAACGATTATGTTCAGCATCCTTCAACTGTAGTTCCAACTCGTGACATTTATGTATCCAAATTAATTTATCATTCTGCTCATTACGTAATTCAACATAGATAGCATCTATTTTCGTGTCACGCTGTGCAATACGATCCTCTAGCCAATCCACTTGTTTACGTTCATTCTCATCTTCCATAGAGTCAGCAGAAGCATCCTCTTTCCTTGCATCAGTCTTCCGGTTAACATAGAAGTTTACCATCCATTTGATTGCCTCAAATCCTCCCAAAGCACCAAGTATTGTTAGCCAGTCGTTTAGTTCCATATTATCTCTTACTTAAAAATCCATTGATTATATTGGATTGAGTTCTTCAGCAGTAAAGTCACTATAATTTTGAAGATACCATGACATAGAACCTGATGAAGAAACGCATCTTAATATTGCTTCTTTACCTGCTAAACGTAGCGAATATAATGTAGGACCAGTAGATAAATTTTTATCATAATAATTATAACCCGGAAACCGAATAGGAAGTCCATATTGAATTGTAATATATACAGCTTCGTGCACTTTGTGCAATCCGTTTTCCCTTGTAAATAGTCTAACTTCTGAACCATTAAGACCTTCTGTGGGAGAAGGGATAATTATTGTACTTATTGGTTCTATTGTATTGTTGCGGTATCCTATATAAGCATATCGATGTTTTTCTAGATCAAGCACATAAGTAGTTGATGGTTCAATATACATCGACGTGTAAGGTGTTTGCAATGCTCCACTTATACTTATGTTACCAATAGAATCCCATTTTAAATTTCCAGAGGCCAAATGCCCACTGCCATCTTGGTTTAATATTATTTTATCATTTGCTATTTTTATTTGTCCAGTGAATAAGTACTCCTTCAAAATTGGATCAAGTGCAAATACTATCTCATTATCCACAAGAGCAAATATACCTGTACGCTTCTCGCCAGTTATCTTATCGGTCAAACATTCCTTTCCTTGCACAATTCCAGTCAATTTTCCATCAGCGGATTTTGTACCCGAAAACATCTTGGGAGTAACAATATACTCTTCCCCTAATTCCGTTGCATAACCGTTCCACTTTTCTATCCATGGAAGAAGGTTTGCATCCTTACCCGGCTCCCCCTTCACTCGTATAGGATCACCCCATTCACCTGAATCCCCACTTTCTGATACTTTTTGAGAAATCCAAACAACAGATGCGGTTGAATTCGTATGCCAGCCATCTTTTGTCCCATCACCAACAGGGCGATCTGGTTCCTCTTTACTATCATTATATGTTATGTAAACTCTCATCCCATCTCTGCCGTCCGCACCGGATTCACCTTTCGCACCATCCACCCCGTCATTACCATCTGCGACCATTAATGCCCATGCCGTACCATTATAGATATAAACTCGACCGTTATCCGTATCACGATACACCCAATTCTTTTGAGGATTAGCGGGAGGAATTGAAGAATCTCCCTTCCAAACAATATCAAGACCATCCTTACCATCTTCACCGTTAACTCCGTCCAGACCGTTCTTACCATCCGAACCGTCAACAGTCATAACATACCAAGAATTATCCTGATAAACATAGCACTTCTTATCTGTTGTATTACGATAATACCAACCGTTTTTAGGATTATCAGGATGAGAAGAATATTCTCCTTTATACACCAAGCTAGCCCCATCCTTACCATTTACGCCGTCCGCACCGTCTATTCCATTGTATCCATCCTTCCCGTCTTGTCCATTTTTACCGTCGGCACCGTCTTTTCCCGGTTCGCCTTTCAAGTTTTCTTTTGCATCATCAGACAGATTATCCCAGGTGAGAACAACATCCTTCATAGTACATACGCACTTTTGATTTGATTCGTCCCATATCCACTCAATTGCTCCGCCGGCAATATGACCAGATTTGTCAGGTTTAAATAAGGCCGAACCGCAACCCAGCTCCGCAGTACCATCCGGATATATACAGTAAGCAATATTCCCCTTACTATCGACTCCCTTTATCATGCCATTCACACAGTAGAAGCCTTTCAATCCTCCACTTCCGGGTATGTCACCACCAACACGAACCTTAACCTTTCCTTCCCAATTCTTACTGTCAAGATCGAACATCACGTCAATGGCTGGTTGTCCTGTTTCGTCGGCATGCATATAGATGGCAGACTGGCGAGCTTTATTCTGTGAATTACCGAACTGGACCAGTTCATCACCTGCAGCGGGAACATTGAGAACATTACCGGATTCATCTTTATCAAATTCAGATAAAGGCACGTGTAAGGTTTTTGTTTCCACCTCAACCGATGATACTTCGACATGATAAAGTTTTGTCTTATCTCCTACGAATGTCTGACAGCGCACGAAGTCATGCGCAACAATGCTCACATCTTCATCCTCCAACTCGATAAGGTATTCTGTATCATCGCCAGAGATTTGAGCTGACTTTACTTTCCCGTGTCCTTGACTTATTGTTTGTGCACCGATTATCGCTCTAACTTTTGAGATCAACATTTCAAAAACAAGCATAGTCTCACGGACTACGATTGTATCAATCTCAAGTTTCCATTTACCTTTAACATACTCCCAAATTTTCCAACCATAGCCCGAAAAACCGGATAGAAAGGATTCTACGATCTTCTCACCCATCTTTATTCCGGATGAGATAAAGCCGACAATTGCTGAACTGGATAATCCTGCCATATTATAATTATTTATTAAGACAACTTAGTGAGTTCAATTAAATTTATGCCGGGCCTATAGTTTTGAATTGGTGAACCTTCCTGCCATGCCGCAAAATCGATATCTCCTTTGCTAGAAACGGTAAACTCAAATTCATTGTTATACTGGTTATTTCCTTTACCCGTGAAACCTACTGTTCCGACATTTGCCTTTGCCAACTGTGTTTCCCCGGCGAATACGCCATAATAAGAATTGACTCTGTATTTCTCCTCCAACAAGAAATTATTAGCAGGAGAATAAAGGATCCTCGCCTTATATTTTCCCGATGGAAGATTCAAAGAAAATCGTAACTTTCTGCTACCATCTGCAATATTATTCATGCATGCCTGACACATCTTAAACGTATCTGCGGGATATATCCCATCATCACTCGCTGTGGTATTAGTATTATAGTTATTAGTATTATTATCAGCAAAGACAGCATTGGCCATATATTTCCCCGAATTATAGTTTATATACCACGGCAATAAATTGCCTTGATTATCCTTTAGCTGTTTAGCTTCATATCCTTGATAAATAGCCATTGTGGATTGGTTTATAGTATCCCCGTTAACAACAGAATAATCTACATTATTATTGGTTGTGCCATTAAAAGCTATCAATGCTTTGACCGGAGACTCTGTCAGGCTGATAGAATCATTAACAACTCCTGACTCTGACAACGCATTTTTAACTTGTGCATACAAAGTCTTATTGCCTATTGCGGAGAACTTATAAGTAATACCATCCTTCCACTCCAACCAAGTAGCAGCTGTCACCCCTGCCGAAGTTTCAGCGAGTCTGTAATGTGTCGGAGTCCCCTGACTGATTTCAAATGAGACAGGCACAGTATAGCCGGCAAAAGATTCTTTTCCATCCGCCAGCGTTATTCCTCCTAACACAACAGGCTGTACCACCAAAATCGAATCAGATTTGATTGAAGATTCCGTAGTCTCATTTCCGACTTGTGCATATACTGTCAAATTACCATCTGCGATTCCCGACTGATATTGAACTGTTGAACCACCCCACACAATCCAGTCTGCACAGTCGGACAAATCCGCCTGCTTGCCGATCTTGTATTTAGTAATGGTATTCAGCGTCTCAAACTTAACCGATACAATACCGGAGTCCGTACTGGCATCACCATTGTTGATAGTAATACTGTTCAACCGTGCCGTAACAGTATCTATCAACTCGATGGCGGCTGATCTGGATACCGTTTCAGTAGTGGTATTTTTTAGTTTGGCATACAATATTTTGTTTCCATACGCTGCTGATAATTGCACCATTGGATTTTCCGAAAATTCCACCCATGATGCACCTGCAAATGATGAACTTTCAGAAATCATATAATGAGTCGGGTATCCGGCATAACCAAATGCCACATTCACATTCCTTTGTATCGTAGAGGCGGCCCCGTCATTAATAGTGATGCTGTTAAGGGTCAGTGTCGGCTCAAGCAAGGTTATTCCGTCGGATAACGTTCCGGTTTCCCCGTATACGTTCTTCAACTTGACATAAACCGTTTTCGCGTTGAATCCTTCTGATAATTTAAATGTCGGGGTCGCGGTATATTCCACCCATGACGCTCCGGCAAATCCGGCATTCTCACTGGCCATGTAGTGAGACGGCGCCTGTCCGCTGTAGGTAATGTTTAGTGTTACATTCCGGTCTTGAGTGAAATCCTGTCCGGAATTAATAGTAAACGATTCGAGTACAGGTGGAGAAACCCATTTATTGATTCTCACCAGATAAGGTTCTTTCAATCCCGGTTTCAACATCTGAACAAAATAACAAGCGTCATCATACGCATACTCCGCATTATAATCTGCCTCAAATGATTCCACATACTTGTTCACCCGTTCCATCAACAACGAATTGAAGTCGAGGTTGACCAGCAGCTTGCCGTCATTCATAGCGAATGATGTTCCATACACATTGTCACCGGATGTTACAGACACTCCCTCCAAAGAAGAAATTCCTGATATAAGCACGGACAAATCCCTGAAAAAGAAATTAGCCCCTTTAGGCACATACATCTTATAATGAACTCCTGTATCCGTTACAGTTTTTACCGATAAAGTGTTTTCCCTCATATACCAGTATTCAAAGAACTCCTCCAATGTCGGGAACCAGAGGGAGTCAGTCCCGATGTCCCCGTAAAGCTCGTGTATCTTCCTTATCAATACGGCTTCCCAGTGTGAACTGCGGTGGGCTGAACCGATAAGCCAGTATATAGTGTTCCTGTCCGTTGCGGTATTGAATCCGGAGAGAATGTCCAACAAGTCCTGTGCGTACTGCGGATTGTCATTATCCGCAGTCATGTCATTCCCATAGGCGAACAGGCGTTCTACAGTCACGTCCTCTTTGCCCAATGAAAAGTCCGGTTTGAAAGGATACACCTTCCTGATGCTCGAATCTCCTGACTGGGCAGTGATCATCTGTACAGTGTCATTGCCACGGCAGAAACGGATATACTTATGATCCCCGTTCGGTTCGACCATCAGTTTGGGCACGCGTCCGACATATTCCCTGAACAACGCCACGGTATCCGACATGCACTTGTCAAACTCCTCCTGCGTGTTTACCGTATCAATGTCATAGCCAATCAGGTCATGGTAGGCGCACATGAACCCGAAATCGAAATAGAATTTGAATTCCTTCTCGGATGTCCATGGCCAGTGCATCCCTACATCTTGCCCGATATATTGGTCTTTCAGTTTATCTCCCCACGCTGACACGGTCGTAGCATACCGGTGTTTCACGCCCGCCCCGTCCGTGCATTGGGCAAAATGTTCCGGATAATAGCCGCCTGAAACATACCGGTCTAATTCGGGATTTCCCTGCATACCTAAATGGTAACTTAAAACACGTCCGTCTGCAAGGTTAAACTCCTTCGCAATCAGCCGTTTATTTATAGCAGAAAATATATACTGGTAGATGGAATAGCTATCGTCCGTGACATAGCTAAACACCATCTTCTTGTTATACTTCAAAGGTGGAATTTCCAATGAAACGGACTCCTTGTCTACTGTGTCCGGCAACTCGACGTCAAACTCAACCACGTCGCCGGAGAACTTGCAATATTGCAAATGAACTACTGCATTTATATTTCCTGTTTCTGACAGTGTACTTTTACAACGTATCTCAATACATGATTGCAGGCTCTCATTTATAAAACAACGAAGAATTTCGAAGTTAAACTGAAAAAAGTCTTTTGTAAGGCCAACCCCGGTGGAAGCTACAAATGATTCAACATTCATATAAGCTCCATAACCTAGTAATTCATCAGATACCACATAAACTTTCGTTTCTCCGGCAGTCTTTGGTAAGTTGGATAAAGATACTGATCTTTCATAAATATCCATCACTTCTCCATTCATATTATATTGACCGGCCAATTGTTCGGTACCGGAAATAACAAGAGGTTTTACCACTTTGTCGTTTAAATCCGAACTTAACTGATTATATAACGAACTCTGAATCTTCGATATTTCATCCGGAAACCGCTTATCCATATTAGCTACTGCAGCATCTGCCCGTGCTGCGCCATCCAGTGCCGGTTGTTTCAGAGATTGAAGCCATTCTTCTTCGCTTCCGGAAAAGCCATTATCAACAGCCTGCTGATACGCGCCTTTTCCTTGAGACGAAAGTTCATACCAATATATCCCGTCATCTGTTGGGACTACACCTGTTGAATCTTGTAAAGCTAAATATTTGGCATTTTTATAACGCCAAATATCGTTATATTCAACTTCTGTCTTATCGTTCCAGTCTCCTTTTGGAGCGATGGATATCTTGCCTAAATCTATATCATTAGCCATTTTGCTGCAATATTAGATGTCCATTAGTAACTTTGAATTGATTCTCATAATTATTTGTTGGTACACTTAAAATCAAGTGTCCGGTATGTACATTGATACCCATTGTTGGATAAACAATCACACCGTCTTTACCCTTCATTTTATCCATTCCGATCGTTTCCCAAACGATTCCGCCTTTCTGCTTTACAAGTACTACGTCTTTTGTATCAATAGCATCTGCTGTATCAGATACATTGTCCAATCCGCCTAAAGTGCCAGTTATCCCGTCATTTACAGGTAACTCTAGTAATGCAGTAGATAATAAGTCTTCATCTCCAAGTTCTGTGATAGAATCCTCACCTAACTCTGATAATGAATCGGATATTTGAGATTGTAATTCTAATAATGTTTTATCAGAGCGTACAACCAAACCGTTGTTGGCTTGTATTAGCTCCTCTGCGACTAACCCTTTCAAGAACGTTATGATTCCTGCAGCCCGATCATTCTCTGTTTTGCTTAGTTTCTTTTCCAGCTCCTGCGCTATCAAATCGAACAATTCATCGACTGTCGTGAACTTACCTTCCAACTCCTGAAAGTTTACTCCAATCTTAGCAAAATTTCTTTGCAATTTGAGCCGTACATCACGTCCGGTATCATTCGCTCCGTTCCACGGGACTATATTTTCATAATTATTATCCATCACGCACTATGTAAGTTCTAATTCATTTCCATCAAATTCTAACAATAGAATTTGCCAGCACATTCCATATTCAAGAGTATCTGTATCTATAAAATTCAGCATATAGTCAGCAAAGCGATTTGTTTCTAAAGTGCTTTGTTTACGAAGTCGGGCATGCTCAACCTTGACTATACCCTGGCTTTTATTACGTTCATAACTATAACTCATAAAAGCAAATGAGAAAACTTCTCCCCGTTCGCTTTTCTCTTTCATTCGACGAATTGCTTCATATATTTCCATACTACAAAAGTACCTTCCAGATAAGCCTTAAAAAAGGACAATAAAAAACCCCAAGTCCTCACGGATTTTGGGGCTAGTTTCATTTAGTTTTAACTTTAAACTTGTGACAGGAAAGCGTCTCCCGACGCAAATGCTCCTCTATAACAAACACATTGCAAATATACTCTCCTTTCTTGCCTTAAAAAAGGACACTAACCACGACTCACATTCCTTTCCATTCTCTCTAATTTTTTAATTCCATCACGAACAGCTCGCGAATCAACAATTAAATCTTTCTCAAGAATAGATTGAAGCAAATCATTATTCGTATTCAAAAGAACGAATAGTTTACGCAACGTCTCTTCGTCCATGATATGACCGCTAACAGTATATCGGGAAGAAGAAGATACTGAATCATCAGAATAACCACCACTATATTTACCACTTTTAGTACGTACCTGCTCTAAAATTTGTGTAGTGTTCAACATTCGGATTGTTCCATTCTTTTGCGCAACATTGAAAACATCAAGAAATTGGCGCACATGAGGATTCTCTACTCCCTCATGATTGGTCACGAATTCATTTTTATGAACGGGAATAACTCCGGCAACATCATCCGGATTTCCTGTTTTAGTATATCCTTCAACATATTCATCAGAATAACCACCGGACTTCAAGCCCTTCGCTTCATCCCGTTGCTGTTTGGCTACAGCTATCTGTGCCGCACCACTAGCTACAGCTGCCGCAGCTGCAATGGCACCAAGAGCCGGACCAACAATAGGAATACCGGCCATTGCCTTATATGCTTCCATTGCAGCAACAGCAGTACTTGCAGTAATTTGTAAAACCGATACGGCAAATTGTTTGTCTGCATATTTCTTCTTTACCTGATTTAGGGCCTCTTCTTTCTCTTCTTCTAACTTAGTTGTATCCTTCCCGGCTTTCTTGGCGGCTTTTATTTCCTTGTCATATTTATGAGTTACTTTGTTCATTTCTGCATCTTGGAATCCCTGAACAGCAGAAGAAGCACTACTCATTATACTACTCACAGCATTAAAATACTGTTCACTTCCTTCTATCTTTTTCTGCATATATTCATTATTGATTTTATTTTTTGCTATTTCGTATTCTTCCTCTGAAAGCAGCCCTTTTTTATGTTCCTCCTCAAGAGCTTTCAGTTTTAAATCTCTAATATCCTCGGCAGCGTCCAACTCATATTTTTGTATAACAGTAGCCCTATCCTTCGCTCCTTTTTCTTGAATTTTCCTCTTAGATTCTTCATATACAGACGTAAGAAGAGTAACATCCAACCCATTCTTTCGAGCTAGTTCTAATTGAGATTGATAAAAGGTTTCCAGTGCTGCCAGTTGTTGGTCAGTGGAAGCCAAACCATTCATCTTGTTAAACTGGCTACTGAAATTCTGAATTTGATTAGCACTATCCCGAATGATCTTAATACGTTTATCACTAATTTGTTGTTCAAGATTGAGAATGTTATCCCCTGCCTCCTTTAAGGCTTTGGCTTTGACCTCTCCATTTTGGAATTCAAGTTCAGCAACATCGTTTTTATAATCTTTTGCTATTTCGAGTCTGGAATATAGAGAGGCAATCTCAATAGCTAAAAGGCGATTTTTATAATCTTTTTCTGTCAGCTCACCACTATCATTGAGTTTAGACTGTTCAAGCAGAATATTTTTCTCTCCAGCATTAACAGTATTCAGTCTCCTGTCCCGATATTCTTTAATTAAGTTGAGACGAGTTTCTTCTGACTTTTTTAGAGTATTATAAATTGCGCTTTGTGCCTCACTTTCCAATTTACCCAATTCAGCCAGATGTTTCTTATCTTTTTCACTTGACTGATACTTTTTGATGATCGCCAACCTTTCAACCTGAAATTCCAGTTCTTTTTGAAGAGCATCCAACTGATATTCATTCTCCGTTCTGGCTAACGCATCAGAACTCTTTTGTAGCAATAATAATTCTTCTTTGTATGCGTTTTCTGCATTTTGCAAACGAGTAGTCCAAGGCTTTTTGTCTTCGCCATCCGGTGGAGGTGGAACTCCTTCTGTATTCTTTTCTACCTCTATTTTTATCAATTTCTTACGAGATTCTTCCATGTGCGCATTTAGTAGAGCCACCTCGTTATCAATAGCTCTCACTTGATTAACACCTTTATTTATATATCTATCCAAAACATTGTCAGCCCATGAATCTGTCATTAAACCTAGAGACTGCTTAAATCCATTCAACATATTAGCAGCGCCAGCCTCAATATCCTCTAAAAAACCATTATCTGGACCATTCTTTAATATATCATTTTTTTGGTCATTCAATTCTGATACTTTCTGCTGAGTTTGTTTTATCTCCTCTAATATAAGTAAACTATCAATATAGGCATTTACAGCATTAGTGGCTTGCTCTGTATTTATTTTCTCTAAAGTAAGATTACCCAAATATTCAGGAGATAGTTCATTTAATCTTTTTATTGCAGCCTCCCTCTCCTCTTTACTTCTTTTCTCATCCCTAGCTATATTTAAGAAATCCTTAACTGATGCAGCTTCTTGATTTACAATAGAAACAGATCGTCTACGAATATCTTGAAGTTTTCTTTCCAGACGTTCACTCTCACTTAACTGTTTATTAGTATCAATAAGTAAACCAATGAGGGATGCACCTATTGTTAGAAGTAATCCCCATGGGTGTGCTTTTGCAACACTATATAAAGTTTTTAGCCCCGTGACAATTTTACCAGTCCAAAGTACTTTAGCTTTATCTGCAATAACCGAAGCATTGACAGCAATTGTATATCCTGCAATGGTAGATGTTGCAAGTATAATTGCATTTTTATATTTACTAAATATGGATACTATTTTAACTAATCCTTTGACTGTAAGACTACCGGTACTCACCATGTATTTCATAACTGGAAGTAACCGTTCTCCAAGTTCGATCCGGATTTCCTTAAAATGTTTCTTAGCTTTATCCAGCTCTGCCTGAACCGTCGTATTTTGTACATTATACTCATTCGTAATACTGGTACCATCAATGAAAGCCTGATTAGCAGTCTCCTGTTCTTTACGGACCTTCTCAACATTGCTAGCTAATGCGCTGATAACTCCGGCCGCTTCAGCACCACTCAACTTCATTTCCTTTAAAACAGGTGCCATTTTATCCATGCCACCTAATTTCCCCAAACTAGCAAGGAACTGAAGAACAGCTTCATTAGCATCCGTCTCCATCAGCGTTGTGAATTGCTTAACATCCATTCGAGCTATTTTCGCGTACTTTGCAGGCTCCTGATATAATTTTAAGATCAATCCTTGTAAAGCAGTGCTGGCCATTTCGCTACGAAGCATATTTTGATCGAGTGCCGAAGCAAAGCCCATGACATCAGTAATTGAAAGTTTTGCCTGTTTTGCAACTCCCCCCATGCGCGCACTGAATTCCACCAAATAAGGTTCAGCAGCACTAGAATTTTGTGCAACTTCGTTCACCGCACTACCGATAGCTAACATATTTTCTTTCATTGAACGTTCGCTATCACCAAACATATCTGCCAACTTACCAATATTCTTGATAGCATCCTGTCCCAGGTCCTCCCCAAGTGCAACATCAATCATATTAGCAGCTTCTACAAACTCCAAAACATCATTTTTCGCTGTAATTCCAAGCCGCCCGGCATCTCCTGCAAGTTCATTTAATCGTTCACGTGCTGTACGAGTATCCATCTTCTTAAACTCCTCATTCAAACCAGCGACTTGTTCACTCGTCATGCCAGTATATTTGCGTACCTGGCTTTCCGCTTCCTGCATCTGCGCAAATTCATCCACACATTTACGGGCGGTCAAGGTTATTCCGGTCAATGAAGCAATTACACTCGCACCGATGGCAGCATATTTGTTAAACCCACTGGAAAATTTCGACAGAGACATTTCAGTAGAATCAACCTGTCCTTTCAATATTTTCAATCGTTCTTCTACTAAATTCAAATCGCGTTGATATGACAACCATTTTTCACTATTAGGGATTGAACGATCCATTTGCACTTTCAATGTCCGTGCTCCTTTTCTCAATTCATCATAAGTTAGACCGGTCAGTCCTACAACCTTTTTATGTTCTTTATATTCATTATTAAGCTTATCAAGAGCTGCTTTTTTCTCTATATAGACTGCTGTGTCTTTTTTGCCATCAGTCTCCATTTTAGAAAGTTCGTTTCTTAAAACAGAAATAACGTCTTTCGTTTCAACTAATTTTTGCTTTGCTTCGGCATTATCAATGCGAATAGCTATTCTAAAGTCATTAATACCAATTCCCATAAACTTTTAATTAATACACAAAAATACCTTCTTATTCACCCTCAAAAAAGGACATAAAAAAGGCCCGCACTTGAGTTGCGAGCTTTATGATCTAACTATCCAACCATCGTCCACTGTCCAGCCATGTACCGCCATCTCTCCATTTCCCATCTGTCAGAATCCACCGTTTTTCTGCTTCTACATCACTAATCCGGATTGGATAGAATGTACCTTGCCATGCTCCAGACCTTCCATCAGCATTGATAACATCCTCTATCTCTTTACAGACATAACGTTTGTTCCGGATTTCGAATATATTCCTCGTATCATAAACGTTAACATCATAACTCTTTATCTTGATGCCATGCTTATAATCAATATCGTACATACGTGAATAGAGCATTTTATCTAAATATGCTAACCGTAAATTACCTGTATATGGGGTGTCCTCACAGTTAAAAGAATGAGGGTAATCAATCGTGAAAACTTTAGGGTTAAAATCCTTATCATCTTTGCGCTTTACATAAAGAGTCATCGGTGACATTCCTTTGTAGTATGATACATAAATCTTTTGTTGATTCTTATCTTTTTCCGTAGGGATGTTTTCTCCGCTTTGTATTAACTCATAAATACCATTACTTTCATCACTGGTACCAATCTTGCTTCCGGATATTTTTGGAACTGTTACAAGTGATCGTTCAGAGTCGGGCATAAATACCGGCTCCATACCACTCTCATAAGTGATCCGTTCTATACCATAGTTCGTCATATCGGAAGGCATAATGTTTAATTTGATTTCATTTTCACTCTGCTCCCGAAGAACATCACCAAACATATTTACTTCATCTGTGTGCCATCCCCTATTCGAATCATCAGGCACCGTAATGTAGTACCGGCAACTATCATGTGTATAAAACAGATAGTTTTTAACAGCCTGATATCCGGATGAGCTAATACTTTCTACAAATTGAGTGAATTCCAGTACTGTATCAAAATCCTTTCGGGTCGCAGAAGAAAGAATATTTTTATCTATATGCTGTGGCTTGTAATATTCACTGTCAGTCGGTTCTATCAACACATTACTTTGAGAAGGGTCTTTGTCGTTCTCCCCCTCTTCTGTTTCGTATTCATCTACAACTTGCTGAACATGGCAAACCTGTGCATTTTTAAAATATTCTGCCCTGAACAGTATAGAAACTTCCTTCTTTCTATTATTGACAAGAAAACACAGATTAAAAAAACTCTCAAATTCCGTGATGAGTTCATTTATAGTCCATCCGGGAAACATTTTTGCATATTGGTTGGGGTGCCCATTTTGTGGCAAATAGAGCAAATTCCACTCCGAATCTTCCAGCTGATTAGTCAAAACTGTATATCCAAGTGCTTTCATTAACTTTCTAATATAAGCGCAAAGATACGGTTGCAGATAAATATCCACTCCTGTTTCTCTCAAATAGTTGGGAGATATAGTTGGCTTTGAAGTAGTAACAACAGTTACAGCTACCCTCCATCCATTAATCACACCCTTGTCTGTCATTACAGGAGGTATGCAATAATCCACGTCCGGATATATGCGTTTTACCAAGTTATTGATAATGCCTGTTGGAATTTCATCTTCTCCCATATCCAATGATGATACAAGCAAATCGTTTCCAATGAAAGAATTCAATTCGGAGTTTCCCGAAGCTATTTGTATGGATACTGTTGAATCTGTCCATCCCGTTATGATTTCCGTACCATTGCAATACACCCGGTTATCAGCGACCAATACAGCCTGTCTCTTGGTCTTTAGTTCGGCAATAGAGTTCAATCTGTTCAGATGTTCATATAAGTCTGCATTAATTGAGTTACTAAGCTGAAGAGTAATATCATACGTATACTCCCCATTCTTTGTAAAGAATGGATTCTCACGTTTTACAGAAGTGCTAAAGTCGGCAGGAAGTACCACCGAAGTCCCATCAATATATAATTCAGTCATAGTCTGCTATCGTTAATCCCAAACTCAATCCATTGAATCCTCCAAACATAGAATATTCCCATTCTGTCCGCATTTTACTTCCTACAGAAAGATAATTGCAGTATTCGTCCTGCCGAATTATTTCTTTCAATACACACATAATTCGCTGCAACTTGGCATAATGGAGCAATTCTTCCTCGTCAGTCTTACTACCGGAAGCAATTTTTTCACAAATAAAGAAGATTACCTGATTATCCTCCTGCCAGTTATCTTTGTTTCTAGAATCTCCTTCCGCATCGGGATAATTGGCACACAGAAGTACCCCTGTTTTATCCTTGAGTTTCTTGACCATGTGTTCCTCTTTAACTGCCAGGAAACAACAATCAATCTTATCTTCACTCTTCTGATTAACTTTAACCTGAAGCTCCACCATTAGTTCTCTGAACCGGATGATATCTATCATAATTAAATTAAGTTATTCTGTTCAACATCTGCCATTTTAAATGTAAATTCTATAGCTTTCAGTATGCTACGGTTAAAGCTACGTTCATAATTCTGTTTTGTCACAATAATAGGGAACCAACTATCTTCATACCAGATATCAACTTCTTGTGCATTTAGCAAATTATGCCATAACTTATAATCACTTTGCAAGAAAATAACCCCACTGCTAACTGTGTATTCATCTTTTGGCTTTACTCCAAATTTACGATCCACACCAAACATCTTTGCCGTATCACTTTCATCATTGCCCTTCATAGTCATACTACCTACAGTAGTCATCGTTTCCGGCATATCATATACATTCTTATATCGGAAACGTTGAACCTCTTCATATCTCGTCTGATCTACTAAAAACTTAAAAACGTCACTTCCTTTCACCAATTCATAACTACGGATCATTTCATTTATATCTGGAAGAATATTCCCAACCCTTTCCATACTAACATCCAAAGTTACAGGCATTTTTTCCCCTTTATGTACATATAGTTGTTCCGGATAAACCGCTCCGGATAAAGTACGGACATTCAATAACACTTTATCACCATCTGCAAATACGCTACTTGCATACTCCATTGCACCATTACGTGTCACTTTCTCCCGAACCTCACTCAACCATCCCGGAGCCGATGCCTCTTTTTTTGTCTGCAGTCGGCTAAACATCACATAGCTTTGTGAATCCTGTGTTCCATTGATGAAGAAAGTAAAGGTACCTGCAGCATTTGTTTGCCAACTTGATTCTCCTGCACACCATACCCCCCATAAGGCCAATTCGCAGAATTTACCAAGTCGCCGCACTCTTACCTGATAATTAGCGTCCGGAACATATTCCTCTTCCAATACCGTTTTTCCTCCATATTTTACGGAGAAAGCAATGGTGGAATCCGTATCTATGATATAATCCAGCATTGTGGCACAAAATTCTTCCGGCCTGGGTCTTTGAATTACATTCATAATCGCATATATTTGTTCTGTTTATCATTCTCCGGCAACAGGTTGTAGGTGACCGTCCCACCATCTCTTGCTTTCTTCATCTCATCAATCCAAACCATAGCATCATCATTCATCCATTCGGATAATAACTTGATATCCTCAATAGATGCAGGATCGCTCTCCATTGCACCACTTGCAGACACATATCCCCTGATTACTCCTGCTGGAATAATTTTCAGTTGCATACGTCTTAGGGCAATACTCATTCCCAATAATGCAACAGCTTTACAAGCTGCAAAATGCGCTTCATTATTTTCTTCCATAGTCAAGAGCGTATCCCATCCGTTTCCATACGCCTTCTTCACATGAAGTAATTGTGCCTCCTTGATGAATGGCAGCAATAACATAAAAGTACGCTCGCTCTTGTCAATAGGAAAATAGGTGTCAAAATCCGCTCCACTGCGTATCAGTAATAGCTGAGACATTTTATAAGCCCGACTCTCTTTCCATTCCTTAATTTCGGAAGTGTTGAGATAACGTATCAAAGCGTCTACTGCTTTATAATAATCTTCCATATGCCGGGCATCATCCCTATCTAATTGCCATTCCCAAGGGAGCTTTTCACTGTTATCTGTAGCAATTTTGAATTTACGCCCATCATCTTCATGACTTAGATCATTTTTTTGGTACATACGTAATGTAGCCAATAAAGCGATAGGCCGTTGTACTTTCTTTATAAGGTCTTGATCTGCATCCTCTTTTGTCTCTTTATACCAGCCTTCCACTTTTTTGTATAGTTCAACACCAATCAATGCGGAAATTTCCTCTGTTGCCAACTCAATATCAGTTATGATTTTATTGAAATCATTATTTGCATAATAATTCCCAGTCAGTTCCCGTAGTTCCCTACTACCATTATCATCCTTATTGAATATCATACTATATCATTTATTTGTTACGCTTTAATAAAGCATCTGCTTTGTATTTATCATCCAGCAACTTCATCATTACCCGGAGTAATAATGTATCATCCGCTTTTTCTATATTTCCAAAAATTCCGGATTCTGCTACGGAAAACAGAATTCCACTCATTCCCAGACTTTGCTCCTTGGGCGTGTTCGCGTCCTGTGTTTCTTTGGTAAAGATGGATTCGAATGAAATCTCTATTCCATCAATAATAAATGTGCCTGTAAGCAAATAGTGACAGAAGAAAGCAAACCATGCATATACTCCCCACTGAACCTGCTTCGGCATCATCCTAATCCTGTTTGAATAGAAATTTATTCGTTCCTGCTTAAATTCTTCCCTGTATTTACCGTCAAAATCAGACTTTCCTATTTTTGCTCCTGGACAACGATAAAGAATACCGCATAAGGCTTGCAATAAAGAAGGGTCCTGTGTATCATTGTAGCCATTCATCATCATAACCGCATTACGGAATTCCCCAAATGTCAAATCACTGCCATGAGAAAGCGGACCTTTATATTGTTTCCATTCAGGTAACAGATTCTTTGTGCTTGAAAAGATAAGTTCAACCTCTTTCCCTTCTTTACTTTCACTCCACATCCATCCCAGCGTCAACGCCAATTCATCAATCAAAATATAATAATCAATGCTACTCTTTCTCCGGATGCCACGATTGGAAAGAACAAAACGGCACCACTCTCGTTTCACGTCCATTAAAGTTATTTTAGGACGTTCAATTAATTTCTGACGCAAGCGGAGCAAGTATAACCACTCTGCAGGAAGAACTTCCTCCCAACAATCCGGAAAATCTATCTGTTTGTTATTCATAATTACATCTGATTTATTGCCCGTTTATCTGACGTTACATTATCCTCTTTATTGATAACCTTGCGATACATGCCAACAAAAAGACCTTTCTTATGTGGAAAGTTTATTCTGATCGCATCATTCAGAGCCTCCAACGCTATTTCCTCCGGGATTTGCGTATCAGCTCCATAGAAGATCTTTAATGCATATAGCATTTGGCTGCCACTGTCACCTTTGCCGTCGATGATGATGTTGGATAACGCAGGATTCAATCCAAAGCCGCTTGTAGTAGAGCTATCAGCTATCCTTGATATTTCCGCCTGTGCTGCGATGTATTTATCTACGTTCATTTCGATTGGCTCGATTTTCCATGATTGCAGGTTTCCGTCCTGATCCACAAAGTCCACACAAGTGAAGAATTTACCTGCATTCTTTTTACCGGCCATGACATCTGCAATCCTCTTGGTAAGTTCATCCCGCAAACGGTCTATTTCTTCGTATATCTGTGCTTCTCTCCATTCTTCGTGCATGGCACGTATCATTTCTTCTTTCTGCCTCCAATACTCTTCCGGCTCATGAACAATGTATGCAGATGCAATCATATTCTCATTTAGATATTGGATTATTTCCGGAAGGGTATTAGCATCCAATAGCCAGGGAATCGAACCATGAAAACTGGAAATCGCATACATATTGCGCCCGAAACTACGCATACTATGATATTTCACAGCGGTTTCCGTAGCTGAAGGATTCCATTTATCGAAGATGCTATACAACATCATCCTCTTACTGGTATAACTGTCAAAGTCCCCAATAAGAAACTGTTTCACATCTTCCAATCTCCGGCTGTCATTCTCCGGCCATACCATCCGGCAATCTGTACTGTGAAGGGCTTCCAAACGGGTTATCCACGGTTTACCGATCCGGATTGATTTGGCTGCATAGTATTTCACAAATACTCCTTTCATGTGATTGTACTCTACAAAAGCATTACGAATATAACTCCGATAATCCCATGTATCAAGCCATTCCTGTATCTCATTATCTATCAACCACTCTTGCACACGTTCGTTGTTGACTACATTCACCCGATAAAGCATCGGACCTTGACCATACATCAAACCTGTTTTGCGATCCAAAATGCCCGGTCCCAGATTATTCTTTTCAAGAATGTCACGTACTGTCTTCGGAAGATTATTATCAATTCCCCAGGGAACAACGCGAACTCCGGCTATTGTCACCGGATCACCATCCCAGTTGGAGGAAGAACCATTAAAAAAACTACTTAGTTCATTGTTACCTAAACTCATATTGATGGCATAGGTACCTACTCCAGCATCAACAAACCGGAAGCCTCCAATTTTCTCCTTTATTTCAGCCATTTCTATTTATATAAATTCTAGTTGTATTTATTATTAATGAGCCACAATATTCTTTCACTATCTCAACTAATTCTGGAATATGTTTTTCTATGATAGAATTAAACCATGGTTTAGGACGTCTCCGCCATTCTCTATCTGTTTTTTTAGTTATGACCCGCGTCCCTCCTTCCATGTTATATCCCTTTCCGACACCTAAATGCACAAATATCCCTTCTTCTCTAAATCTAAATCCAATACTTGTGATTTCTTCACCTCTCTTAGGAGACTTTCCAAAATGTCTATAATTCTGTTTTAGACTTTTTGACAGTTCTTTATCCTCCTCTATGTGAATTCCAATTGATGTTCGAAGCGCACTATCTACTTTTGCTCCCCACGCTCGAATTTTCTTATTGAATAACGCTACAGCTTTTGTATCTTGCTGCCGTTCCCACTGTTGAGTCATTCCTGTATCTCCTTCGATAGTCACATCAAGAGGCCACCTATTATCGGGCATTCGATTATATTTAACCTTTCTATTTTGCTTTTCTTCATACAATCTTTTATTCAATCCCATATATCTTAAACTTTATATGCAAAATTACGTCTGAGTTCGACCTTAAAAAAGGACACAAAAAAGTCCCGACTGTAAATACAATCGGGACTTTTTGTGACTATTTCAAACTCAAAATTTGAAATAGTCATTTAGCAGGAATCAAATTTCTTTCTATATATATTTCCTCGTTTAAATCTCCATTTTTCAGAGATTTACCATCTTTACTACTATATTTCAGTTTTTTATCTCCATATTTAATCACATCAGGTGTCATGCCTGTCTCTGATTTAATTTCATCAATGACTAAAAATAATTCGCGTAGGTCTTTCAAGCCTGAAAGGAAATAATGTATCTCACTGTCTTTCATCTGAATCTCTTTTCTCGTTTACAACTATTCTTTGGTCATTCAAAGCTAAATCCAATTGATTGCGAAGTTCTATTAGTTCTTCTCTAGCACAAGTGCATATATATTTAGAATATAGAGCAATAGTATATTCTTCCATGCACTTTATACCACCTGAATAACTACAGCTTTTTATAATTTTAAATATCGGATTACTCATAGTTTAACTCCTTTCTCTCCATTAGATTGGAGTGCATTTTGCAAACAAGCTATTAATTCAACAACCTCTTCAGCTGTCAATTCACACAATTCATAGTTACCTAGATAACTGATATTATAGTTATATTCTCCTGATTCAGTATCAGTATGTTTACGTTCACTTGTCACAAAGATGTTTTTATTAGTTATAGATTTATCCCGTTTCATAATGTACCTCCTTTCATCATTGAGGCATTAATACGTATATTTACACGGCTATTACCCACGATGAAATTCATTTCACCGTTTTCATCTTTACTCGTCCAGACTTTATCATGTCCGGAAGTAATCAAATCACTAATTTCGTTGAAAAATTCTTTAACTTTCTTCGCCTCTACGCATTTGGTGAGGACTTTCTTTTCTTTTTTCATATCTATCAATGTTTCGCATTTAGGCAGAAAATAAGAACGGCTGCCATTTCCCGTGTCGCGAAACATTGATAGATGTCTTACTCCAAAGAGCAAAAATCCACATGGGAAGGCAGCCGCCTATTTTATATGTATCATTTTCCTAATATCGGGAAAACGTTAGATATGGGCATAAAAAAAGCCCGCAATTTTTGTGAGCATTAACCGTACTCTTCGGGATAAGAAGCATCTTATCAATGTTTCGCTCTGCAAATATGAGGATAATATTTGAAAATGCAAAAGATAAGTGATTTTTTTAATCAATTTCTTATTTACATTTCTTCCACTAGAAGCTTAAAGCAATCGCTAATCATAGATTGCTTTTTCTTATCAACTGAGAAATCTTGATATCCGTCGCTTGTATATATTCTAATTGCCTTTATTTTTTTACCTACAAGTTGAAATATATCCATTCCAGAATAAGGTATATCTAACCCTAACAGCCCTGCAGGCTTTACTGCCGCAGTGGATGCTATACCAGCAATGGGTTTTACATCAGCCATTGCTTCTAACGTAACTTTGGAATCATCATCCGCCAAGAATATCGCTTTCTGTCCTTTTGAGACAATAATTATATCACGACATTGCCATAAAAGATGTAGCAATACTACTTTCCCACTATTTTGAAGATAAAACATAGATTGCCCTCTGACATCTTTAAATGATTCTTTGCTAAGTCTTTCCTTATCAGTAGTAATCACCTTTGTTCCTTCGAAAGGATCATTTTCAATAGATTTAATAGATTGCGCCATTATTCCAGACGAAAACATTAACAACAGTACAAATAAGATTTTCTTCATAATATCAGATATTTAATAGTTAATAATTTTATTTTCTAGTATTTCTATTGTATTTTTGCCTAAAACATTAATTATGAACGAGATTGAATTAAGAAAATACTGCCTTGATCAAGCAGTGACTATCATTGGGTGGACGGCTACAACATTTTGGCCACGCCCTGAACTAAATCCGGTTATTCTTGCCGATATCTTATATCGCTATCTTACTACCGGCGAAATAATACAATTTGAATTACCGGGAACCCGTAGGCAAAGCAACACTCAATGAAAATTTTATTGAACTAACAGTTTCCTCGCTTTTTCCATTACTAATTCCTGCCTTCAAAACATTTATCTTTAGCCCTCCTCCAACATCAGTCTTTTCCGATGCAGCAACTTGAAGGTTAAATTCAATATCTTGAATAATACGACCATCATTAGAATACCGTACTCCCTCTGTATGATTGTCCGGTATTGGATTAACAATTAGTTGCTGTAGAGTATCTTTCTCTTCATTCAATTCTATCACGGCTGTTGAAATTTCCATCACCGTTTCTTTTATAAAATCTTTTAGTTCCATAATTAAAAAATCATCTCCTCATATCGTGCGCCAACCGGAACCACCCGGAACCCGATTGTTTACGGGTTACACGATATGAGGAGATGAATTTGTCGGTTTATATTTGGCAATGCGAATATGCAGATATTATTTGAGAGTGCCAAAGAAAAAGGTTATTTTTGTCAAAAATATTAAGAGGTATGTTTGAAATAGAATTAGCTACTTATCACAAGAATTTAGAACGTCTTCGTGAAGAAAACCCTTTGGGTGGCTTTGTCGTAATTAAAGGTGATGAGATTTTAGATGTATGGTTAAACGATCTTGATGCCCTTAAAGAAGGTGTCAAAGCGTATGGACGTATTCAATTTATGATTAAAAACATTAATGAAAAGCCTATAAACATCAGTGCATTTGGAAGTGCTAGCACTAAAATAGAATACAATTCAGACGCACATCGCACACTCGATGATAAAATAAAAACTGCACTAAAAAAAGAAAAAAACGAAATACCATCATTAATACACGGTGGATATACAGAACCATCACCTGTGTAAAATAAAAAGTTCCAAACCTGTGGGACCCTTTTGCTTATCAAAACAGGAAAAATAGAATATCCCTATAATGCCATGTGTAACACGAGAAGTAAAAACACCATTTCATACAGTTGAATCAAATTCATATCAATTAATTTTCAAAATACCCAACGAAAAAGAATATTTTCCAGTAACAGCAGTTGCTGTTGATTTATCCTATGAAAATCATAAAGCTATTATTGGTAGAGATTTTCTGCAATACTGTACTTTGGTTTATAGTGGAACCGATAAGTCCGGCTATTTACTAATAAAAAAATAAAGCGGAGAAAAACTCCGCTTTAACTTATCATTTCTTATGCTTTTTATCATACTCCTCTTTCGTAATGAGCCCTTCTTTCAATTGTTCATCAGAAGTAACCTTTTTCGACAATAACCAATGGTATGTATTTTGATTACTAGCTGTTACAACATAAGCTTGTTCAAACTCCCATCCGCGTTTTCCCATATAGTTCATAGCATCTACCATAGAGTTAAACTCTAATTTTTCACCCTCATCATCAACTAAATATTGCTTGGCATCACCAGACCAATATTTAGTTTTTTGCCCGAAATCGACAGTTACAATAACTTTAGTACTCATAAACTTACCCATACCGAGTAATTCACAAAACACTTTGTATGACTCTTGAGCCATTACATTGACGCTGACAAACATCAGCATTAGAAAAATAATCTTCTTCATTTCATTAAATATTTAGTAAAAATGTGTGTGCGTACTATACAAAAAAACACCTCCTCATATTGTGCATTGACTGGAATCATCCAAGACCCAATATATAGATTACACAATATGAGGAGGTGAATCATTTGTTTGTGCCCAACACACAAATATCAATATAATATTTAATAATACCAAAATATAATAACAAAATATGCGCTTTAAAGAATAAAAAAGGGCTTCCAACCCGTGGAAGCCCTTTTACTTGTCAAAGTTTTGCCTCATGCCAATGAAGCCAAAATATCTTAAATAGCCCTTATAATGTATCTTTAACCTCATCATTATCTTCTTTTCCATCTTTCGAGTTATCATTCTCTTTCTTTTTAGGAGCTCCGTAATCTTCTTCAGGACTAGTTAGTAGATCAATCTCTTTATCAAACAATTTAAAGATTCTTTTAGTAACCATTAAAATATTCATAACTAAGTGAGCAACTCCTCCATAAAAAAGTATTCCTATAGGAAAAAGATAAATGAAATGAACTGTTATCTTAAATAAAAATATAGTATTACATATTGGTGACTCAAAAAATGTTTGGTAAACAACACAGTCATCTCCAATCGTTAAGTTCATTAGTAATGACAATACTAACAAAAAAAGAGATACTGGAATTAAATAGCAGATGTTATAAAATGTATCTTTAATTAGAGGTATTCTTTCTTTATTATGACGAGTTTTGATTTTATTCATTACGAATGAAATCATTGTTGCTAACAAACTTATAAATATTGGAATAAAGATAGACAAAAATAAAGTAAGGATGCCTAATATGGCCTTTGTATCGTTATAGAATAAGAGACTACACAGAATCCCCAACAACAGTGGTAATCCTATAAATACCCATTTATTATTAGGATCAGCTTTCAGAATTTCTTTTTCTTTCTGAAAGATCTCTCTAATATTTATAAATGTAAATGTCTTTTTCATCTATTCAAATACTTTGAAATCAGGATTATCTTCTATAAACTTTTTTGTTGCTTTTTTTATTGATTCATAATCAGAGAAGCCTTTAGTATTTCTATTGACATCTAAGTCATAGTACGGATGAATGATGTTTTTCTCCTCGTCATTCAAATACAAAGTCCTCGTCTTTCCTCCTCCAATTGTGGATGACACCTTTTGAGTTGAGTCTTCAAATATAGCGTTTAATTCCGGAGAATCAAATAAATATTTTCCAGAATTAACCATTTCACGAATTTTTTTCTCTTTTACTTCACTCATATTCTTCTTGAATTTCATAGTTAATTCAAGAGTGAAGTCTTCAGAGTCTAAACCGCCAAAGTAGCGTTCAGAAGCATCTGTTGGTATAGAGTTAGCGGACAGAGATAACGAATTATATTTTCCTTCACGAAGTTTCTTTAAATATGCCCCTAACACAACACTACCTCTATCAATTATATAAAGATCTCCTGCTCCGAAATGAAAGTTAAGAAATGATATTAAAATACTTCTTATCAAAGGAAATATGCCATTGTTATCTATTCTTTCTAATATGACTAAAGCTTTATCTCCCTTTCTTGGAATCTGAATATAATAGAAAAAAGGTTTCAAGATGGCTTTACTTTTACCTAAGAGAATCTTTTTAGTCTCATCTTTAGGATCGTCCTTGTCTACAGCTTCATATTCTTTACCATAATAGCCAGTTTCTATTATCCCACAAATATAACGTTTTAGATCACTATGATCATGACCTTCTGGCGGAACTCTTACAGTCATCTTTTCAGCAGGGAGATCCCCTGTTACATTTTTATCAATATATTTAATGAATCCGGTTTCACTATCAGATAATAATTTATAAATATCAGGAGAATCAGCAAATGACCAAGGTTCTTTCTCTCTTTTTTTTCTAATTGTAATTGTATAAGCTTCAATAGTAGTTTTCATAATCATTAGAAATGGCGAATCCCTTATCAAGATGCGCCCAAAGGTCTAGTATTAACCTTAATCCGATTTTACGGATTACATCTTGAAAAGGGATCCATGTGTTTGTCATTAATGACGTTTTTATACTAAATTCTTGGGGCGACACAAAAGTGCTGAAAAAAACTTATATATCAAAGAAAAAGCAGAGTTTTTTACTCTGCTTTTTATAATATTATGTGACAATAAAAGTTCACTCCTGATTTTCAAATAGATTTGCTATGTTCGAAGATTGTTATATACTCTATAGAATATAGCTATTTTGTTACAACTAATCTTTTCCAAACCAAAATAATACTCACAAATAGCTCAACAATCCAAGCTAAAATTGCACCTGCTAATAAAGATGCATAATTTTGAAATCGACTTATTTTATTAGCTTTTTCTATATCTTGTAAATAAATATAAACCCCTTGATTCTCTATAATCTCTTCCAGTTTTTTTCGCCCTTTGTAGCTTATACATCTTGAATTTTTCGATGATGGTTCCGGGAAAATATCCAATACAAGAGTTTTTCCTTGATTTAAAATTATAGAAATCTGAAAATCGTCAGAATAGCCATAAAAATCATTTTTCTCATAATCTGGCATAAATAATTGATATAAAGTATATGGATTATCATTAGGAGAGTACATATCTTCACCCCCAAATTTAAAATGCTGGAAATTAAAATCAGAACATAACCCTTTGTTTTTATAATAATACCTTTCAATTCTATTAGTAATTACCTTTTTATTATCTTTTACATTGGACTGATACAAATAATTGCTTTGACATTCATTTTTTGTGTCTTCATAAAACTTATTATATGACTCATCCAGTTTTACATTACTTATATTTGAAATAGTTAAATTTGTGAATCCATATATCATAATAGAATCAATATCTGTACTATTTTTACGACAAAAATAGTTGCAATTAAGCGAACTTTTAGGAAATAATTTATCATTCAGAGAGTTCCTTTCATTAAATATTAGCGAATCATTTCTTTCTTTGAAATCTAAAAAATTATTCATCAACTCATAATATAATATTGCACTTTTCTCACGCAAATCACAATGGATATACATTTTATTAAATAATAAAGATTGCGTTTTATTATATACTATACTAGTCTCACGAAACTCCGGATATTGCTTATTGAAAGCATAGAATAATAAAACAATCATCAAAATAAACAATATCAAAATTAGCCATAATCTAACCTTTACCGTCGTTAAAAAGAAGGGTAATTTAGACTTTGCTAGCCAAAAAACTAATTTTTTCTTGTTCCAATGCATATTTATTTTGTACCACATAGTTCTACATATTTATTAAATAACAAATATATGATTTTATTTATAGCAGACCTTTTAAAATGGAAAAAATTTGCATTTAAGAACCTTAGTTTTATCATGATATTATTTTATACATTGATTTACTTCAATTTTGATTTAAGTATCCTTATCATTCGAATTATTTCAATAACGTGTGTTACCTAGTCTATTGATATATAATAGGTTATAGATACAATGGATATAGATATACATTATATATGATTATATTTTAGTTATCTTCCAAAATACCTTTTTTTGATTTTGCAGTTAAATACGGTTGTTTTTCTTCCAAATTGGGGAGATATTTACATCAGAAAAAACATTTCCAATCATTAATTAACTGATTTTCAACCATAAAACTATTTGCGGTTTCTAAAAAACCGCAAATGAAACGAAGTTCTGCCCGACACGCGCCGATCCCTTTTTGCGGTCGCACCCCCCTTTTTTCGGGGGAAATGTGACAAAATATTTACAATACCACCACTATCGCATTTTCCCCTAAGAAAATGCTACCTATCTGCCTGCCTACAGGCAGGTGTACAATAAAGCCCCACTATCTTCGCAGACAATGAGGCTAACCATTCGAATAAAACAAAACTATACCCTAGATGCAACAGATATATTGCGCCCAGTCTTCCATATCCGTATCCATTCCTTACGTAACATAAGATATTTAAGTGCATCCGTAAGATTGGTTGACTCTTTAGGTAACCGGTTGGTAGGTAACTTATCTCCAGTCTTTAGTTTGACTATCTCTGAACTACCATCAGAACGGCTTACAGTCTTTGTTCCGGTTATTTCCATCTCACTCTTGAGGTTGGAACAATTATACTGGTCAAATTGAATGGTAAACAATCCTCGTTCTAAATTGCCACTTAACAAATCCATGAAGAAACGATATTCCAAATTACTACCAATATTGCCCTGCCCTATACTCATTAACTGTACCTGCCATCCTGTCCTTGTGCCATCAGCATAGTATTCTATATTCTTTTTTATTTGAGTAGCCATGTCCGCCTTGACTTTATGATAATTATTCATCGAACGATCATAATAGAGTTTCAATATCTTCCGTCTATGTGGTTTAAAATATTCCAAGAAATTATCAGCCAGTTCTCTGGCTGTATTAGGTGGCAACGTATAGAGTTCTTTCAATACTTTGTATTTCTTTTTGTCCTGTTGCCCAAATACCATAGATAGCATATTACCGGAGTCCATTCCGGCTTCAATGGGCCTATTCATGTCTAAATGCCTAAGTACTGTGCAATCCTCCTTCCATCCCAACGGCTTCTGCTCTATAATCTCATTAACGAATCCATCAGCATAAAAATGCCGGATAGCCAAATTACAGTAAAACATTTGCCCGGCTTCCAATTTGGGGATAATCGAAAGAATATTGCACAGAATTCCTTCAAGTCCCTCGGAGAACTCATCACTAAACCAATCCAGCCCTAAAACGTCTGCGTTGACATAAGAGGATGAAATGAAAAAAAACGATGTACGTGAACGTGTCTTGATCCATCGTTCTTCCCACCGCTTCATATTGCGTCTTGCGAGTTCCAGTGCCCGTTGCAGCTTATTAAGACTTGGAGCTAATGATTTATCAAAGCGATATTTCTTCAGCACTTCATTATATTCCTGTAAGGTAGCTACATACGTCTTTTTCGTCTCATTATAGACAAATCCCGCCTGGAGCATTAACAGGATTTTATCTTTATCATTCTGTTTAGCTAGTTTCAGAATCCAGTCATATTCGCCAATATGGTTAGGATTAGGCATATCGGTAGTAAGGGTACGACTACGGTACCAAACATTCATTCCATACTTCACCCTGAAACCCCGTACAGCTTTCAACAGATTCGTAAATTTCTCCTCCGGGAAATACTTGACTTCATCACCGAACACTCCAACATACGAACGTCCTGCACCGATAGACGGTCTGTCTAAAGAGATGAATGTGAAATTAAATCCGGTATAGAAAACCATAGTGTTACGCCAGTCCGTACATACATTGTACATTCTTTCCTGCCATTCTTTAGGCGGCTCCTGATTAATCACATAGTGAGTGCCGATTTCCCACCCTAATAGAGAGAGTCCATCTATAAGCGAAGGAATGACATTCTTATGCAAATCTGAATATGTATCAGCTACCCATGCGAACGGTGCGCCCTGACAATCCTGTGCAACTTCTTGCACTCGTTCAGATAATACTTGCACTGTTTTAGCACTGGCACGCCCGGCAATCCAATAAAGCGCCCATGGCATCATTATTGATATGAGCTGGGCCATCCAATTTGCGTATCGCTGTTCTACATCATCAGTCGATGTCTTTAGTTTTTGTTTCCTGGTCATCGAGCATTTCAATTATATCCACATCAATCACTTGCGCATCCCTCTTTAAACGAACTTTCTCCCGCTCCGGAATATCAGGAATAGAATCAATCTGTTCAGCAAGCAATTGCCTGTTAACCTGTGGAATTCCTACAGCCTGCGTATCAAGCATATAAATTTTTATATGCTTTTCGTTGACTTCCTTCCGTTTCTGCGGATCAGGTTTATCCAATTGTTTGACCTTAGCTGCCTGTATCATCAAGTTTCCATACACTTCCATGTCCTTAGAAGAATGTGCATTTATTAATACAACCTGTGCCGCTTTCTGCAAATTATCATACATCATATTTCGGTGAGCGTTATTTTCTACCGAATCATTCGCAAAAAACAGGTTTATAGCCTCATTATACATTTCCCTGGCCCTAGCTCTTTTTACCTGAAAAGGATCATGCATAAGGAAAGATATTGCATTATCCTTACCGTACTTCCGCTGTATGCCAATCAGGGCGTACAGCGCATTATAATAGTCCATCTCATCCCCCGTTAGTTCCATTGTACAACCGGATGCCAAGTAATCCTGTAACCTGTCAAAATAAGAAGTTTCAAACATTCTCTATATCTCCGAAAAAAACTTGGTTAATCGCATTCTTAAAACCGACTTCACGACGTAGTTTATCAAGTCGCTGCGCCTGAGTTACATTATCACCAACTTCTGCACTGGCTGTCATTGATAATCCTTCCTTAGCCTGTTGTATCAACTGTCCGCGTTCATAGTGATATTTCAGTGGAGAACCTACCAAATTGAAATACCACTCAAAATCATTCAAAGGAATATTGTAAAACATGGCTATTTGCTTAGGAGTATATCCTATAGCTGCCAGCTTTTCATATTCATCAAAGTTAATCCTGTCATACCATAACGGATTTTCTCTCCACTTAACCAATTCGTCCGCAACGAAACTCATAGACTTCCTTACTTTTTAAAAATACATATTGTTCTTCCATTGCATTCTCGCCATAGACTCATTCAAGTAATCGGTTCACCTCTTCCAATTCAGCTTTGTAACCAGCCAGTCTTTCCCGTCGTTCGATATCCAAATGCGGCTTATCTCCTTTATTCAATTCGTTAGTTACCCGCCAAATATTGTTTTCTATCTGTTTTTGGCGTTTTACAAGTTCTTTTATCGGTAGTCCCAATAGTTCTTTTCTCCTTTTAAACTCATTAAAAATCGGATGCTTCCCTAATAAAGACTTATTCTGCTGATAATAATTCAGTTCATCCCATATCATCCGGTTTTCAATATAACTGTCTATTAATTGTCTGCTAACAGAAGTACATTGATTCAAATCAGTGCAATCGCGGAGTTGAGAATGTAATTCAACGTATGCATGATATCGTGAAAATTTCCGGGAAGCAAGTGCCTCCAACTCCACCGGACATGATTTCTCGTTTAAAAACGAAAATTCTTCCCGAAAAGACTTGGGTTTACGGCTGAATGTTATCTCTGTTTCTTTCCAGTTTGTCGTAAAATCCTGATTAATATTGTATTTCTTGCAAAGAAATGCAACCATCATTCTCTTATTGCCGGAAGGGTTGGAACGAACCAGACGCAACGTTAATGGAGATACGCCCGATTGTTCCATCAAGCGTATTCCTTCTTGAACGTTTGCTCCATTCTTCAGCCAAGCAATTACAGTCTCTTTCACTCTTCAAATTCGGATTTATCCGGAAACATTTCAAGCAAATATTTCATTAGAAAGTCAGAATATCCACTTTCTGCATTATTCAGGAATATTTTCTTTGATACCAGTTCCTGAAATTTCTTGTGATCCGGTTGTTTGGATACGATAGATAATGCAATATTATCGCTTTGCCAGTTTAATTCGATAGAAGAAATTGGATCGAACTCTGGAAAGAGAGTATTAAAATAAACAGATGAAATCAAATAACCACCTGTATTCAATTCCGGGAACCTTTCAAACATATCTACAAGACTCTGTTTTTCGTAAACAACAGGAGTATGTGTTCCAAAATCTAATTTGGGAAAATCTGCCAGCAATGTAATTGTACGCTCCATATTATCCCTATAAATGCCTTTATATAGTTCAGGACGCAAGATTCCTTTATTTTTAGGAACCTCAATATGAGACAGCATTACCGGAGCTACAAGGTAAATATCATCATTGGACCAAATAAATTTATCAGTAACTTCATCGGCAGCAATAGCCAATTTCAATTTTTCAAGTACATCAATCTGAGGATTATCTGACACACATTCATGTTCTATGACTGTAACAACATCACTCATCCATTCCTCCCGGTCGCCAATGATGACAACATTAACACCAAAACGCAGGAATTTATCAAAAGAGCGCAATGCCATTTTCAACTCATTCCCTTGTGCTTTGTTTTTAACATAAGGAATTACCACCGTTGTATGATCCAGTATGGCTAAATTCTCTTGAGATGCCAGTCCCCCGCTTGGAGCCTGATCTTGTTCCACACTAGAAGCCTGATTATTTACTGAATCAGCTTCCACTTTTTTTCCTTCTTCCTTTTTAGTTCTCATATTCTTATTTTTTGATACACAAAAGTACCATTATCCCAATACAGGCAAAAGGACACAAAAAGAGGTGCTATATCCAATATGGATATGCACCTCTTCTCAACACAACAAACAAACTTATTTATAGACCTCCTTTAGATGAGCCTGACGCACTACCAGCCAATCCTAAAATAGCATTGATTTCCTCACTGTCTGTAGCCGGAATAAGGCTCTTGGCAATATGTCCAATTGTAGCCCCCCGCAGTGAACTTGCCAAGTTGATCGTATTTTTATCACCTTCTTTGTTATCCTGTGAATCTGCTTTTGTGAGTTTCAATGGAGTACAGGGAGTACCTGCTATCTTTGCATCATCACCTGAGCAGCCAAAAACAATAGCTCCTAAATCTTCATTGATATTGTTGTTTACAAATTCATCGTGTTCAACCTCTGTTCCCGGATGCTCATAATCTACATGATGAATGAAGCCACGCGCATCGTCTTCTCCTTCGCTTGTGTGATAAATGTTAATAGTAGAGTCGGTTGCATAGACTGCAATCGGCTTTTTCCCATCTGCCAAAGCGAATTCCTTAACACGTACTCCTTTTTCATCACGGTTGTATGTCTTTACATCATTCCATCGGAAATAGACAATATACGCTTTTTTACCTTTCGGGCGTCCTGCATTCGATGTCTTCTTAGGAACCGATGCAAACTGATATACTGATTCTGCCATAATTTTACCTCCTTTTATTTTTTAAAGCCCACCAGCTTCGGAGGCAGACGCTCCTGACTCTGTGGGTGGAATATATGCGAAAATAGCTTCAGCAATCCAGAATCCAGTTGCTTCCCACCATTCAGCAAAAATCTTCACCTTATAGTTTTCTCCTTGCATCCAAATTTTTGTAGCTTGTGGGTCCTTACTACGCAAATGTTTGAAGTTCTCTTTTGGAGTAATAAAGAAAACTCCGGTACCACGCATACCTTCAAGTGGAGCAAATGTGAATTTAGAGAAATCGACTTTCACTTTTTCTCCATCTTCATTCTTCAACCAAGGATATTTCTTGCGATATGCTTTTCCATAGTGCGTTACAATGTCCGGATCGGCATGAATAAACATTTGTTTCTTTTTGTATAACGGTTTAACCTCTTCAACCGCCTTGTCGATCTGATCTACCAGCTGTTCATCCGACAGCTTCTCGCCATTGAGCAACCAGGTAATAGCTTTATTATTCGCTTCTTTCAATGCTACAAGTTGAGTGACATACCCATCCATAACTTCGTTGGCATCTGTAGCGTTATCACCGTCTTTCTCTGCTGTAGATTCAACGAACTTACCCGTAGCCAAAGCAACTTCCCGTTCTTCATCCAGCTTAGGGAATACAAGTTGATTTAAGATATACTTTACAACCGGCATATCTTCCGGCTTCAAGTTCTCATCATAAAGATATCCGATGATATCCTCCATCACATCAGATGGAACGATGGCAACGTTGATCTTACATTTGAAATTCTTAATGGTAAGCGGAGTAAATTTAGTTTTTCCTTTGGGCGTCCAATGGGGAGTAAACTGCTGTAATACCGAATCAATTGCTGCCTGTTGTGCACGAACCTCCACTTTATCGGTAGCGATGGTGGACATATACTGCGTAGATTCGGTCTTTCCCATCAAACTTTGCAGGATTTCAAGACGTTCACTATTTACATACTTACCAAATTCTTTTTGCAGTTCGGTAGTTTCAATAGTTGTATTGCCTGAATAAGAAGCGCCGGGTCTTCCATAATAAATAGCATCAACATATTTATTATGCGACAGATTCATATCCGGTTTAAAAGTCTTTCCCATATTATCCGCATTTGTTCCTGTTACAACCTTTCCTGCATCAGCTGTTTCTTCCTTTTCCAACTTAGCGATTATGGCATCGGCTTCCTCTTTCTCTTTTTCCAGTTTGGCAATATGTTCACGAGCCTCTTTCAACTCTTTCGCATTTTTTCCTTTCTCAGCCTCCATTTCAGACAGAAGTTCTTCTGTTACCACACTCTCTGCAGTTTTCCCCTCCTTTTCGAAATCGGCGAGGTCCTTTTTGAACTCCTCGACGAATTTTTTTCCATATTTATCTTCCAGTTTAGTCTCCTGCTCTTTACTCATTGAGGATTTTCCGTCCTTGTCTTTAGCTAAAGCTGAGATTCCCAAATATCCAAATACGGCAGCAACTACTTTTTCAAACATAATTATGCACTTTTTGAATTAATATATTCGTTTACATACGCATCTCTGCGCAATTCTCTCACTCTTCCCAATGCAAACTCTCTAGTACCAACCGAATCAATCAAGCCATTTTTTTTGGCGTCGTTCGCATAGAACATGCGCCCGGCAATGATCCCTTCCATTTCGAGGTTAAGTTTACTACCTCTTCTACTTTTAACTGCTTCTTGGAATCCTCTTGCGAGCGGATCAAGTTCTTCTGTTTTGATTGCATCATATTTTCCCTCCTTCGCCGCTTCAAACGGCGCATTTTTATAAGATGATAAATTACTATAGATTGTATGAACCTTTATTCCATCTTTCTCATAATATTTGGCATAATCCGGAAAACTCATCATTACACCAATAGAGCCAAATTCCGAAGAGATTGTGTTAGAGGCAATAATTTCATCGCAATAACAAGCTACATAGTAGGCAGCAGACGCACACAAATCACAATATGCAACCACACACTTCTTTTTCTTCTGTGCATATTGGATTGCATCAATGAGCGGGGCGATAGCATCAACGCTACCGCCACCGGAATCTATGTCAAGCAAAATACCAGAAATTTGGGGAGAATCTGCAGCCTGATTTACCATCTCTGCTACTTCAGTAGTTCCATAACTACAGTATGAACCGTATTTCAACATAGAACCTTGAAGCCCTATGACTGCCACACTATCTTGTGGTGCATCTGAAAAATCGTGTCCGGATTTCATTTCTGTTTCGGACATCGCACATACAACTATGGGAGACTTATCTGATAGTTTGGTTATATCTTCACTCTCAACCCCTCTTTCTAAAAGAAGATTAATCAGGATTTGGTTGGCTTCCACATCCCGGAGTGAGATAAACCATTTACCTCTCAAAACAGCACTATATAAAGAAGAAAAAGCCATGTATTTTTATACTTTATTTGTTTGATACAAAATTACAATGACTTACTGCCTATTAAAAGGACTTTAGGAACTTTGAAAACTCGGCACTAGAATGTTTTAATGATAGAGTGATGGCTACTGGGGAACCGCTTCTCTCAATAGAGAGTTGTACCGGGTTTTTATCTGTTCCAACCACTTTCCTCTCACCATTAGAGTAATCAATACGAAGTAGCCCATATCCATCACATTGTTCCCTAATAAATGATTCATTCGCCTCACTTGAATCCGTACAAGTAGCACTTAATTCTTGTTGTACCAATTCTCCCGGTGCAGACCTAGTTTCTTTCAACTCACATTTGGATATATTAAAATCGATCCAATTGCCGGAAACAGAGATGGAACTAACGCCCAAACAATCATCAATATCTGCATCGTCTATTGAAAGATAGAACATTGCGCTAATTTGTGCTCTTTTATCATCTAAACTCATAGCTTATATGTCTAATAATGAATAAATTGCTTAAAAGTGTAAGTATAAAAAAGATGAAAAACATCTTTTTACTTATAGATTAATCGTAAAAAAAATATAATCACTTAGAAAAGAGATAGTTGTATTTCCTTATTTACCTCTTTTATCATCTTTTTCCGATTTCGATAGTCATACTTCTTTATCGCATCATAATTTATTGCGTTATTTTTAATGTTATACGCCATCAAAAACGCTTTTATAATCTTATCCTGTTTGAATCCTTTCTCATATCCCGCAACAAAATATTCGCGAATACGAAGACGGAAAGATGCTTCAATGTAATCCTGCAACATCCTTTGTTTCCATTCAGGAATATACAGAAAGTTTTCATTTAAAATGAAATGATTCCATTCCTGTGTTGGCAAATATAATGTAATTGGATTCTCTTTCAAAGGAAGACGTGGCGGGCGGTCTTTTATTGTCACCATTGCTTGAATCATTTTTCCGAGATCATTAGTGGTTGCTACCATTACCCCACCTTCTTTTCTACACCCAAACTCATGATATAAGTAATCATGTAAATAGGGTGCCAGTTCTATTGTTACACTTGGTTTTTCCATATTACTTGTTTTTTTAAATAATTTCCCATACTAGCTTACAACCTACAACTAGCAATCAAAGCATTGTATATAAGCATATTACATCTAGTCTACCGGTTGTAACCACTTATATGGTTGTAAGTGGTTGTAAGTAGGTTGTAAGTGAATACCAAACTACGCACTTACAACCTTTTCACATCTGATTATCAACATATTAAAACGCATATATTATAAAGGTTGTAAGGTTGTAACCACATTTTCAATTATTTTTCTCTTAAATAGTTTTTTATATATTAGACCTTATGATCTAATATACATATATACAAATATCTGATTAATAGAGTTGTACTACCTTATATCCATAACGTGTACCCATTCCCGGCAATTTCTTACCTATACGTTCATATCCTAACTGGCGCAATGCCTGCCCGATAGTAATATCGTCAATGCGGGTCATTGAGCTAGTTATCTTTCGTGCAGCTTTCAGTTCCCGAACGATGTCCATCGGCATGCGGAACAAAGACTCTTCATCTTCTTCCGGCTTCCGGTACCATTCCTTCACCAATTTATATGCGGTGGATTCAATCACATACTTTGCGTTATATTCTTGGAAATCATCATAATCTTTTCGATTAAAGGTATAATCAAAAGTTCCATTATACAAGGTCATAGCTTCCGCCCAAAGCTGATCCACGTCCACGGCTTCTCTGTAATCCCCGATCTCGTCAATTTCAATAGCTGCTATTCTACGGAGAAGACCGGAATCCGAGTTAAATAGAAACCCTCCCATCTCCTGTGTCTTATTACTTGTGAAAGCACAGGAAGCAATACGTTGCATCTTTGTGGTGAAACTTTCTCCTGGCAACTTGATATCCACCATGAGCCGGCTCATATTATTTTTAAAACTGTTCTCTGTTGACTTTGTTATTCCAACAAACTCATCAAAGTTGATAATAAAGCGGGAAACAAAACACTCTGTCATTCTGAATATACGTTCGTCTTTATCCGAAACAACGTAATACTCTTCCAAACATCGTGGTACCAAAAATTCAATCAGTGTCGTCTTGCCTATTCCGCCTTGAGCATTAACAAATCCAATTGCTACATCATTCTGCCTCTTACCATATACTTGTGCAACTACAGCTACCAACCACTTTTTTATTAGGTATTTCATCCGGTTTTGATAAAATTCCGTATCATCTTTATCTTTAAAGTCGTGTGCCCGGAGAAAGCTGCAATACAAATCTATTTGGCTGACACCGTTCCATTTGTTTTGTAAACCATCAAAATACTCTGTAACCGGATTATATGCTGTCATCTGATTAGGAGAAGTCAATATAGCCTTTAATAACGACTTGCTACAGGCCAAACCATCATCAATCATATGCATATAGATATCATTTTCTGTGATTGATGTAGTGTACTCACGTTCTTTACTCTCAATATACGATTTTGAGTGATCGAATATATTGATCTTAATTTCATAGTTCATATCCAACCACTCCTTTACCGCTTGTACTTTTCCAGCAGCTTTGGCAGCCGAAGAAGTTTTTGCCAATTCTCTCTTAGCCATTATTTCCCCATCTTAATCGGCGGTTTTCTCCTGGGAGTTCCACCACATTAAACATTTCGTCCATTCTCGTTCGGATGAAATTACCATACCTTTGCGCAGTAACCTTTCCTTTTACATCTCTTGCAGCTTCAAGTGTATCAAGAGTAAAGTTCGAAGTAGCATAAGTCCTACCGCCATATTCATACCTGATAGCAAACAGGTCTATAACCGGCTTGACTACATTTCCATAGTCTTTCATCTCCAAATTTTCACGTCCCAACTCATCAATAAACAAAGGTCTTTCTCTTAGGCCAGTAATTCCACCTTCAGATTGAAGTAATTCTATCAGTTGCTTTGCATGAATAGTTTCAGTTATCTTACGAGTGAGATAATCCTGTACAGACAAATAGGAGTACATCAATAAGGATTTGCCGCATCCGACTTTTCCCATCAAATATATGCCTTTATGTACATTCCACTTGCAATTCCCCACATCTCCGGTCAGATAATAATATAACTGACGAATTATGTCCTTATTGTACTGGTCAACAATGAATGTTGACTTAATACCTCTTTGCATCATTATAGCTTCTGCCTTTGCTTTCAATAGCGTCCAAAACTCGATGTCAGAAATATGAGAATAATGAAAAGCCCATAGCTCCCGATCCAGTTCTTGCTGCTTTTGTTTGCAGGTATTAATGAAGTCACTAAAAGTCGCTGTCATGGGTTATTTCTTTAGGTGGGTTAGTATAGCTATTATCAGTCACTTTAAAAAACTTAGGATAACTACCAGCCATAGCGAAGTTCAAATATCTAATTGCTATATCCGGGCTTCCTTCACTTATTTCATCAAGATAGTCCAAAACCTTCTGTTCTTCTCTGCTTTTATAGGTCTTACCAAACGTTTCAAGACGGTATTCTTTCCAATATTGCCAAGTCTGCAGAAACTCTTCTTCTTCGAATGGTAGTTTGATTTCAATCGGCTCTATGGGATTCTGCATTAATTCGTCAAACTTCATTGCCTGCTCCTTCAGTTTATCCCATTCTTTGATAAACTTTGCTATTTTTTGTTGTGCAATAGCAGGAATACCGCCATCAATATAAGCATTAAACTCATTAGTGGCACATTCAAACTGTTTCCATAATATATTCCAAACTTTCTGCATATCTTCAGCTATTTAAGTCATTCTAAAAAAGACCGGGGATTTCACCCGGTCCCAATGAACAAACCCAAACTGGGGCTGATACCCAACAGCTCTCCTTAAAGCTGGCATATTAAAGTTAGTTATTCATAATTGACTCCTGACGGAGCATTTTTTACACAAATACTTGAAGGTTTATAAAGAACTTGCAAGTTCATTCAGTTTTAGCCATTTTCTTCAATATCTTTCTGAATTTCATTATATTCCTTAATGGCTTCGTTTAGAGCTTTAATAGGCGTCATCCCTTTATAGGCATTCCACAAAGCAGAGGTTATAATTTCGATTTCTGCATTTCTTTCTTTGATTGCATTCAGCAACCCTTCTATTACATATTGTTCCAACATTATTATTTAGTATTATTCAGCCAATCCAAAGCATTTTGCAAGTTTTCGGTATAATCTGCATTATATACATATGAAACTTCATCACCTCTTACATATTCACGGTCATTGTCAGTTTCTCCTAATATAAACTCCATATTTGAGGTTCCTAATCGATGTACACCTATACAATAGGTTGTTCCTACACGTTTCTTGCTCTTTTTAATTGCTAAAAGAAAAATTCTTTGTTCCATATCTATCCCTTTATTAATCAATTATTTCAAATGTAACTTTCACTTTTCTAATTAAAACGGAAGGTCATCACCCAGCGCCGGACGACAATCTCTAACCGTAAACTTGTTTACTTCAAAAGACTTGATAGAGCAAAGAACATAAGCCTTTCTATTCGAAGATTCAGCTAATCGTTTAGCCTCTGTCTCTGCACTTGTCAAATCGCTGTGTTTATACGCCGGGGTATGTTCACCCTCTACATATACCATAAAGAAAAAATCTTCTTTCTCATTCATATTTATTTGGTTTTACGTTAATTGCTTTACCTTAACCTCTTTGAGAACATAAAGAGGACTTTCTTTACTACATTCAGCCAGTATTTCTTGTATCAATCTTCCGTGTGACCTCTCCAAAGAAATAGGCGAGAATGTTCCATCAGAATTTTTCTGAAATAACAGGATTGCGCCATCTTTCAGATTTTCAAATGCAGTGTTCAGGGGTGAAACATCTATCTTACTCATATCTATTCTGATTTGAATTATTTTTCTTCTGATAATTTCTTTCCGCAAAACGGGCAAAAAGGATAAGCAATAGATATAGTACTCTCCGTTTTATTAAATGTACCATCCTTTTTCTTTTTCCGGTAAGTTGCTTCTATTACTGGCTTCTTTTCAAAAGACGGCATGACGTACATATAATTTAAAGATGCTTCCGGGTCATCGGTCTTTTCTTTCAAATTCGCTTCTACTTTATCAAAACAGTCACACATATTCCATTACGTTTGCCTATACAGCATTAGGTTCAAGTTTATTCTTGTTAAATTCTATATTTGTCGAATAACTTTTTAAGTTCTTCCTCAAATTCAGCCTCTTGTTCTCTGGATATATAAATCAGAGTTTTGTCATTAACCTTGATTTTTGCTTCATATTCGTCTATTTCTTCCAAAACGAATTCAACACCAATGTTTTCATAAATTGTTCTTGCCATTTTTACTCCTTTCTGATTTGAATTAATAAAAAGTCTCAATGCCTCTTTCAAGTAACAACTCCATTACTGGTGGCGTTACTGCATTTCCGAGCTGTTTGACCTTATCTTTTCCAGTTCCACATATGACATAATCCGATTCGAAAGCCATAGCTGCCTGAACTTCGTGAGGAAATAGCATTCTATAAGTACACTCGTTTATATCAATGTTTTTAGGAGTAGACAAAACAAGTGCTACGCGGTCTTTTGTTGGAATAGTTCCAACTGGATCGAATATTCCGGATGCTTGATTATTTCCATAATAATAAGAAAGAAATGCATTCACAGCTTCGGTGGATGCTATTCCGTGCGTAATCATGGATGTTTGGGTACTTAATGCCTGGTTGATATCCCTGGCATTCGATTGGCCTCGATTTTCAACGATAAACGGAACTCTTAAAAGTGCATGAGAATCCACAGTAGTCATTGTTCCAAGAACTTGATCGATGGGTATTGGTGCATTCTTCGGATTGAAATTACCGCCGTAGTTCTTTATTATCATTGGGATACCGACGAAACCGTGATGGTTATCTCCGGAAAGTACCGTCGAAACGTGTTCATTTAACGGTCGGCACTTACCATTTTTATTATGTTCATCAATCAACATAGGCACTCCGACAACACCATAATTATGTTGCGTAGTCATTGTATACTCAGGTGATGTTATCGGCACTATATCACCACCGTATGAACCTTTGGTGACTAGTGCTGCAACTTGTCTGGTGGTCTGGGTGTAGATGGGATCAGATATGCCAGATGCACGGTTTAGTACGCTGGAATTATCTGTATAAATAACAAAACTTGAATCAGAACATTTATTTAATCCCCATTCGATACGCTTCATTGTGTTGTCAGCTAGTGGCTTCTTTCTATCTCCAATTCTCTCTCCGGGCTTCGACCAGTCAATAACATTGAATGCCGAATAATAATATGGTTCAACTTCATTTGTACAGCGTGGACAACGATAGATATATTGTTGTCGGTATTTCCCAAACTTCTTTTTGGAATTCTTCCAGCTCTGTATAGATTCAACTTCTTTCCCACAAGATTTACAATAAGCTTTAGGGCAGAAATTCAAATCCGGAGCCATGTTTCCTTTCCTCCAAAATATAACATACATTCTATCTCTGCTTTGAGGAGTAGGCAATGCATGCATTGAATTTAGATAAACACATTTATGCTCATACCCTAAATTGTGCATTGCGTGCAACCAAGCATCCCACATTACCCATTGCCGTGCTTCAACTACATTCTCAACTATGATAAGGTTATATTTATGATATTCTGCAAAACGAGGAACATCCCACATTGTTGCCCGTGATCGTTCCGCTGCCGGGTCAATTGTTAGATCACCAAATAATGTATTAGTTTGCTGATACTTCCTTTTCACACCTTTTGCAAGAGAATGATTTGTACATTCAGGAGAAGTTATTAATATATCGGTACTTTGATAACGTCGTGGGTCAACAGCTTGTATATCGGCACAATCATGGTCAGCTTCCGGAAAGTTAGTATTGTGGGTTTCTACGGCCAGCTTCCAATGATTCATTGCCAACTTTACTTCTAAGCCGCCACCCATTTTTCGGGATAACTTGCGTGCGCCTTGCGATGATCCGCCGGCACCACAGAATTGATCTGTAACGGTTAAGTAACTATTCTTTATGCTCATTTCTAAGTTGCTTGATTTATTTAAATAATCTTTCTTGTAAATCGTATCCGAACTTCTTTATTTCTCGTTCTCGTAGAAGGCTTCGCTCTTCTTCCATTCCTGGTAAAACAACGACTTTTACTTCATCATTGATTTGGTATCCGTTTTTCCTAAGCCGATACCGGAGATTGTTTAACTTCCTCTGTCTTTTCTTTTCCATCAAAATCCAATTTTTGTTCTCCTTCCCATTTTAATAGGATATAGTAAAAATCAGCTTGCATTACATCAGGCACTTTATTCATGTACATTCGCTTCATCATATTTACGAATGCTCCCGGTTCATACCCCGTATCAAGGAAACTTATAAATTCATTCACCCGATAAAGCTTCATTATACGCATGCCTTTAATCGTTGCAGTTCCAATGTATTGTCCTTTCAACTCAATACGATACGTTTTGTTAATCTGATACTTGGCAGTAGCAAGACGAAAAGTCGTGAAGCATTTACATTTTAATTTTCCGTTCCAACCATCTGAGAATCTAATCACATCCATCTTTATTCTCCTTTCCCCTGATGAATGTTATTTGTTGGCATAGCCTGCTCTACAAATTGGAATAAAAACTGTGGAATATCCTCAATAATCTGAGTTAAACTATTCTCTTCAATTAGCTTGATAGTTACTGTACTCATAGATTCATCTATTGATGATACATTTTTCACCTCTACATAAGAGAGATTATTTAGTGCATCAATAAAAGGAAGATACCTCATTACATCAAAAGCAGCTACGCAATTCAATACATTATTAGAGGTAGGCTTCGGAATCCAAAATACATCTTCGTTATTCCGGTTCTGAAGAGTTACAAAAGGTTTGTTCTTTGCATCCATAATAATAAGTTTATTAGTTAGTAAATCGTCGTTCGAAGCCGGGAATCGAACCCGGAAAATGCTAAATTATTGTAGATTATTAGCATGCCAGTAAGAAATCATCTCTCCTACGTTCCTTGCTCCGATTTTAGCTTTGATATTTTCACGATGTCGGTTAACAGTCAAAATAGATATTGATAATTCAGAAGCTATATCTTCTGCTGTCAGATGGTTAGCTATTAATCGAAAGACTTCTATTTCTCTTTCAGAAAGTTTAGTAGAAAGCTTAGGTTTACAGATAACACCTTCAAAGATGCATTCTCCTCTTAATGGACATTTAACCTCTTCAAATTGAAGTCTGCCCAAGTAATCAATATCATATTTGTTTTGGTCATATTCTCCGAAATTACAACGAGCAAACCGATGCGCTACCTTATACTCATAAAATGATTTGTTTCTATTACTTTTTGAATATAATTCCATCAAGGCCGCATGAGCATTAGGATATCTGTCGCGAATGATGGCAAGCAACCAAGCTACTATCTCATAATCAGTTTCTTCAAAAAGACGAGCGGCTTTACCTTCTTCTTTCAACATAACATCCCCTTCAGGAGTATTATAAAATTCTATATTAACAAACTGTTTCATACCTTATCATTAATAGATTCGTTTAAAAGACGTCTAAGTAAATTTACCTCAAGAGGTTTAAATGAATTTCCTGACATTTTATTGTAAAAAGATGGTAGAGATACACCACTTTGGCGAAGAAATTCATCTCGTAGCTCTATCTTCTTCTCTCGTGATAAGAGATCATAATGGTTTTTAAATACCATTTTGGGCTGTTTTTCTCCCTTTCTCATAGTTGTTATCATTTTTATTATTAAATTTATAACGCAAAGGTATTATTTTAAAACCACAAGGTATAACAAATCGTCCATTATTTTATAATGGTATTATTATTTATACTTTTTCTAAACAAGAAATTTATGCTTAAAGGACATATAATAAACGAATTAATAGATGAAAGGCGAGTAAAAAAGGTCGATTTATACACCTATGCTGGTATTACAAAGTCTACGTTAGATAATATTATCAAAGGTATTAATGATCCCAAATGTACAACTATTGAAAAAATTGCAGATTTTTTCAAGATGCCTATTGACTTTTTCTTCAATAGAGAAATAGATATATCCAATTTAAACATCGGACATCAAGTAAAAGGCAACGGTAACAATGTTTCTGGTGATATAACCCTAAGTGAATATCAAAAAGAAATAGCTCATTTAAAAGAGCTTTTGGCTGAAAAAGAAAGAACAATTCAAATTCTAATGAATAAATAAGAAAAACGATGATTGTCAAAGCATTAAAAGAAGAAATTAAAAAAGTTCAAGAAACTGAAACTTGTTTTATCATCACCCCCATTGGAGATGACACTAGTATAATACGTAGAAAAACAGATGGCCTGATAAATAATGTAATAAGACCCGTATGTGAGAAATTAAATTTCAAGGCAATTCCTGCACACGAAATAGACAAGAGTGGTTCAATTACTAATCAAGTAATTAAATTAATACTTGACTCTAAATTAGTAATAGCAAATTTAACAGGACTTAACCCTAATGTTATGTATGAACTTGCTATAAGACACGCTGTGGGACTTCCTATTTTATGTTTAGCAGAAAAATCTACGGAATTACCTTTTGACATAACTACAGAACGTACTATATTTTACTGTGATGACATGTTTGGAGCAATAGAATTAAAGTCTGAACTGGAAAAAAAGATTAAAGCTACTTTGAATGATACAGAGATTGATAATCCTATTTATAGAGTTGCGAAAGAAAAATCTATTATAAAAAATATAGAACGCCTCGAAGATAAAGAGGAAAAGAATTCATTACTATATATTATTAACAAACTTGATAATATTGAGAAAAGAATCCCCGTATTAAAAACAGACCTATCTATCCCAAAGAGAATAGTAGATATAAAACTTATATTTGATAAATCTATAAAATCCCAATATGAGGATATAGAAACGAAAATTTATGAAATAATACCTACTTGTCTTGTGGCGAGACAAACTATTGATAAAGAAAATGAGATATTCATATATAATTTAGCTCCATTAGATGATATAGAGAATGTAATTTCTAATTTAAAAAATAGACTAGAGTATACATTGAATCTGACTATTATTGAATATGAAATCTTTAGAATGCACCTTCAATAATAAAATATAGACATTAATAGACGATTATCAACCGATTGACAATTATAGACTAAAAATATCAGCATAGGAAGGGTATAGAACATATGGAGTGACTTTCCCGCTACCCCGACGAAGAAAATCAAGTCAAGATTCACAAAATAAAGCCAGTACAATTAGTATTGGCTTTTTTATTATATATAGAATAAGTGTAATTATCCCCGTTTGGGGCAAATAAAAAGGACAATTCTTTGAAATATCTTTGAACAGGTTTCTAGCATTATCCTCATCTTCTTATTTAATTTAGAGTAAAAATCTATTTTGTTAACTTTATTACCCTTTTATTTTGGCGTTATCAATGTTTTGTGTTAACTTTATAGCGGAAATACAAACATTGTTTATAGAGAAAACGATAACAAACAAAAATACTTAAACACATGAAGAAAACTCTGCTGATGCTCGTTGTTATTTTCATTTCACTATATTCGCATTCACAAAGTCCCTTTCTGAATTTTAGAATTCCAGAAGAATCAAATAAGCGTATCATTGGATATTCTTCAAGTAATAAAATAGATGTTTTTTTGAATATAAAATATCAATCTTGTAATACTCTAATACAGTATTACAAACAGGATTCTAATAAATTGATTGTGTAACAAAAATAACGATATGATGAAAAAGTTTTTTTATTTGAGTGCGATACTAGCCATAGTTTTGGTTTCATGTAATTCAGAAAAGGAGTATATAGCAAAACTCTCTAATACCGCTTCTATGATTGAGAAAGAAGCTGATTTAAGTGAAGCAATAGCTCTTCATTATTGTGATACTTGGAGAAAAGTAATTTACGATCATGAATACAATGGAGAATATTGCACTGATTTCAATGAAGCCTTAGCGAAGCATCAAGAGTTTATTATCACAACAGATACCTATAAGAGACTAAAACAAAAGAAAGATTCAATCGAGGCTATAATGCCACAACTAAATGATTATCCTTCAAGTTGTAAAGATGCTTATAATGAGTTAGTATCAATATATGCAGATGCAGATGAATTATTCAGATTCGCAGATGAGCCTAGGGGTTCTTTATCTACATACTCAACAAAAACGACAGACCTTTATCAAAAGATAGAAAAGTCACTGAAAGAATTTAAAATAAAGCATATACAAAACAAATAATTTAAAAGAGTAGTATAGTTATTGTAGCAGCTTATTGAATTTAAGACTATCAAAAGACAAAATAATAATTTCACTTCAAGAGCAACTTCAGAAAGTACTGCTAGAAAATAGTGTTCAAAAGCTAGAAATTACTCTTTTGAATTATGAGTTAGAAAGGAATAGAACGAAGATCTTAAAATAGCGTTTTTGAACTAGCTTTGAAATAGTGACGGTATATGACAGCGATACCGTCACTATCGCAAGCATATACCGTCACTATCTTTACCGGATAGCGTCACCCTTTTACATGTTCAAATAATAATCCCGGGTTAGCGTCATATATTCCTCACTATATTGATGACGAGCCAGTTCTGTCAATAGTTCTTCTACAATGCACTCTTGATTGGAAAAAGAAAAAGTAATCAAAACACGTTTCGGAATACCGCCGGGTTTAGTGATTACATTCAGTTGACGGACTGCATATAATTTCTTTATAGAAGCTATCTTTTTTACCCGTTCAGCTACATCTGCCGGAATCACCACTGTAAAAAATCCGTTTTCTGTCAATAATCCGCTTACTCCTTCCAACAAATCTTCATAGCTCAAAGAATCATTGTGACGCGCCGCGGTTCTCTGACGATCCGGACATTCCAGCGAATCGATAAAATAAGGAGGATTAGAAACAATTACGTCGAATTTATCCGAAGACCTGTATTTCCTAAAATCAGCCTGCACCACCTCTACCCGCTCCTTCCAGGGCGAACGAATAACATTTTCCCTGGCTTGCCCGACAGCCGCTTCATCTATTTCCAACGCTACAATATTTGCATCCGGCAAACTGCGTTGCGCCAACATTAAAGCTACCAACCCTGTTCCCGTCCCAATGTCCAAAATCCGGTGCGCACTTTCAACGGAAGTCCAAGCTCCCAGAAGCACCCCATCCGTACCGACTTTCATGGCACATTTATCATGCCATACCGTAAATTGCTTAAATTGAAAATAAGGATTCGACATTTTATCCGTTTATCTTAAAGCCGTTTTATACTATTATTTTATTGCAAATCGCCAAAAATAAATAATAATTATGGAATACTCCCTTTACAAGCCGATATTTTGGCATTGTTTTTGTGTTTTTATTCTACGCAGTGCTTTATTATTAGAGAGAATCAATTAACTTTGCAAACGATTTATGCATATCAGTATGGCATAAACTAAATTAAAACGAAAAGATGAAAGAAAGATATTTATTGGAAGATGGAGGCGATAACAGCTTCTCGCTAATCACAGACTATGATGGGAACGATGAACAAGCATTTGATGTAAATGTGAAATCTGGTGAAATTCTTCCGGTACTCCCCTTACGTAATATGGTATTGTTTCCTGGAGTATTCCTGCCGATCACGGTAGGCCGTAAGTCTTCACTGAAACTCGTACGAGATGCTGACAAGAAACATAAAGATATTGCAGTAGTATGCCAGAGATCGGCACATACAGAAGATCCGAAACTGGAAGATTTACACAATATCGGTACCGTAGGACGAATTGTGCGGATATTGGAAATGCCCGATCAGACAACAACTGTCATTCTTCAGGGAATGAAACGTTTAAGTCTGACTAGCATCATCGAAACTCATCCGTACCTGAAAGGTGAAATAGAACTTTTGGAGGAAGATGTCCCTGGCAAAGATGATAAAGAGTTTCAAGCCCTGGTGGAAACTTGCAAGGACTTGACAATGAGATACATCAAATCATCAGATGTGATGCATCAGGATTCGTCGTTTGCTATTAAAAATATCAACAACTCAATGTTCCTGGTCAATTTCATCTGCTCAAACCTGCCGTTCAAGAAAGATGAGAAGATGGACTTGTTGAGCATCAACTCATTGCGTGAACGCACTTATCACTTACTGGAAATTCTGAACCGTGAAGTGCAGTTGGCAGAAATCAAGGCATCCATCCAAATGCGTGCCCGCGAAGATATCGACCAGCAACAACGCGAATACTTCCTGCAACAGCAGATCAAGACCATCCAGGATGAACTGGGTGGCGGCGGTCAGGAGCAGGAAATAGAGGAAATGCGCCAGAAGGCAGAAAGAATGCGCTGGAATTTAGAAGTCAGAGACACGTTCATGAAAGAACTTGCCAAACTGGAACGCACTCATCCGCAATCTCCGGATTACAGCGTACAGCTCAACTATCTGCAAACGATGCTCAATCTCCCATGGGGTACTTATACAACTGACAATCTGAACCTTAAAAACGCAGAAAAGACGTTGAACAAAGATCATTACGGACTGGAGAAAGTAAAAGAACGTATTTTAGAACATCTAGCCGTATTGAAGCTGAAAGGTGATATGAAATCACCGATTATCTGTTTGTATGGCCCTCCGGGAGTGGGTAAAACATCTCTTGGAAAATCCATCGCATCTGCGCTCAAACGGAAATATGTACGTATGTCTTTAGGCGGTGTGCATGACGAAGCAGAGATTCGCGGTCATCGTAAGACTTATATTGGCGCTATGCCGGGACGAATCATCAAGAGCTTGATAAAAGCCGGTGCTTCTAATCCTGTTTTCATCTTGGATGAAATAGACAAGGTCAGTGCTGACCGTCAGGGGGACCCTTCTTCTGCATTACTGGAAGTGCTCGACCCGGAACAGAATACATCTTTCCATGATAACTTCCTGGATGTAGACTATGACCTCTCCAAGGTATTGTTTATTGCAACAGCCAATAACCTGAATACAATCCCCGGCCCGTTGCTCGACCGTATGGAATTGATTGAGGTAAGCGGATATATCACAGAAGAAAAAGTAGAGATAGCCCGCAAGCATCTGGTTCCCAAAGAGCTGGAAGCCAACGGACTCAAAAAGACAGATATTAAACTTCCCAAAGATACACTGGAAGCCATAATCGAGTCATATACCCGTGAAAGCGGTGTTCGTGAGCTGGAAAAGAAGATCGGTAAGATTCTTCGCAAATCGGCCCGCCAATATGCTACGGACGGTTATTTCGCCAAGACGGAAATCAAACCGACAGATTTGTATGATTTCCTTGGAGCACCGGAATATACACGCGACAAGTATCAGGGAAATGATTACGCAGGTGTAGTCACCGGATTGGCATGGACAGCTGTCGGAGGCGAAATCTTATTTGTAGAAACGAGCTTGAGCCGTGGCAAGGGCGGACGTCTCACACTGACAGGTAACCTGGGAGATGTGATGAAAGAATCTGCCATGCTGGCACTTGAATATATCAAGGCACACGCTTCTGTTCTTAGTCTGGATGAAGAGATTTTTGACAACTGGAATATCCATATCCACGTTCCTGAAGGAGCTATTCCGAAAGATGGTCCGTCAGCAGGTATCACAATGGCCACTTCACTGGCTTCTGCCCTGACTCAAAGAAAAGTGAAAGCCAACATTGCCATGACAGGAGAAATCACTCTTCGCGGCAAAGTGCTTCCTGTGGGTGGCATCAAAGAGAAAATATTGGCAGCCAAACGTGCCGGAATCAAGGAAATCATCATGAGTACCGAGAACAAAAAGAACATAGATGAAATTCAGGATATTTATTTGAAAGGACTGACTTTCCACTATGTAAACGATATAAGAGAGGTATTCGCTATTGCATTGACTAACGAGAAAGTAGCGGATCCTATTGATTTATCTGTTAAGAAACCCAGCCAGGAATGACATTTGAGTTACAATATACAGACACTAAAAGTAATGCCCGTGCCGGTCTGATAACAACAGACCACGGGCAGATACAAACACCTATCTTCATGCCGGTGGGCACACTGGGCACTGTGAAGGGAGTACATCTGACCGAATTGAAAGAAGATATTCAGGCACAGATTATTCTGGGTAATACCTATCACCTCTATTTGCGTCCGGGACTGGACGTGATCGAGAAAGCAGGCGGGCTGCACCGTTTCAACGGTTTCGACCGCCCCATGCTGACTGACAGCGGTGGTTTTCAGGTATTTTCATTAGCCGGAATCAGAAAGCTGCGTGAAGAAGGAGCCGAATTTCGTTCGCATATCGACGGAAGCAAGCACATCTTCACTCCGGAGAAGGTGATGGACATAGAACGTACCATCGGTGCGGATATTATGATGGCTTTTGACGAATGTCCCCCGGGCGACTCGGATTACGAGTATGCCAAAAAGTCATTAGGATTAACCCACAGATGGCTCGACCGTTGTATACAACGTTTTAACGAGACAGAACCTAAATACGGTTACAATCAGTCTCTCTTCCCCATCGTGCAGGGATGCGTTTATCCCGACCTGCGCAAGCAATCTGCAGAGTTTGTTGCATCCAAAGGTGCTGACGGGAATGCTATCGGCGGTTTGGCGGTAGGTGAACCGGTAGACAAGATGTATGAAATGATCGAGATTGTCAATGAAATACTTCCTAAAGACAAACCCCGTTACCTGATGGGTGTCGGAACTCCTGTCAACATTCTTGAAGGAATAGAACGCGGTGTGGATATGTTCGACTGCGTTATGCCTACAAGAAACGGACGAAATGGCATGTTGTTCACCAAAGATGGCATTATCAATATGCGGAACAAAAAATGGGAAACAGACTTCTCTCCCATCGAAGCTGACGGAGCCTCTTGCGTGGATACATTGTACAGCAAGGCTTATTTGCGCCATCTTTTCCATGCGCAAGAGCTACTGGCTATGCAAATCGCTTCCATACATAATCTGGCATTCTATCTGTGGTTGGCAGGAGAAGCAAGGAAGCATATTATCGCCGGAGATTTCTCAACCTGGAAGCCGATGATGGTCAAAAGAGTATCAACTAGATTATAAGAAATGAAAAGCAATCGATTTATAAAACGGCTGGACTGGTATATCATCAAGAAGTTCTTGGGGACATACGTATTTGCTATTGCACTAATCATTTCTATTGCAGTGGTATTTGACTTCAACGAAAAGATGGACAAACTAATGGAGCATGAAGCTCCATGGGATAAAATTATCTTTGAATACTACATGAACTTTATCCCCTATTTCTCCAATCTGTTCAGTCCGTTGTTCGTATTCATTGCTGTTATTTTCTTTACCTCCAAACTGGCAGAAAACTCCGAAATTATCGCGATGTTCTCTACTGGTATGAGCTTTAAGAGGATGATGCGCCCTTATATGATTTCTGCCGCTATCATCGCTCTCGTCACTTTCACACTAAGTTCGTATGTGATTCCGAAAGGAAGTGTTACGCGTCTGAATTTTGAAGACCGGTATATCAAACCAAAGAAACAAAACTCGGTAAGCAATGTGCAGCTGGAAGTAGATAGCGGAGTGATTGCATATATCGACAACTATAACAACGCAATGAAAACCGGTAACCGCTTTTCATTGGACAAATTTGTGGATAAAAAGCTGGTTTCACATTTGACTGCACGACGGATTACCTACGATACCACCACCGTTCATAAATGGACGATCCACGATTATATGGTACGCGAACTGGATGGTTTAAAGGAAAAGATCACTAAGGGAGACCGGATAGACTCTATCATCAACATGGAACCTTCCGACTTTCTTATCATGAAAAACCAGCAGGAAATGCTGACCAGTCCCGAATTAAGCGATTATATCGCCAAACAGAAACGAAGAGGATTTGCCAACATCAAGGAGTTTGAGATTGAATATCACAAACGAATCGCTATGTCGTTCGCCTCTTTCATCCTTACCATCATCGGTGTATCGCTTTCGTCCCGAAAAACGAAAGGCGGTATGGGGCTTCATCTGGGTATCGGATTAGGATTAAGTTTCTCTTATATCCTGTTCCAGACGATTACTTCCACCTTTGCCGTGAACGGAAATGTGCCACCTGCCGTTGCAGTCTGGATTCCTAATATCCTTTATGCGGGTATCGCATTCTTCTTGTACCAGAAGGCACCTAAATAAAAGGTAGGCAAGCCTTCTGCAGTCTTCACGGATTCTATCCATAGATTGCCCCAAGGTTTTGGATGCACCGAATAAACGAAGAGTATAAAAGTAGAAGTTCCGCCTATTCTTGCTAATGCAAGTGTAGGCGGAACTTTTTTGTTGTATCCATTTCCTCTTTTGTCTATTCTCCATTGTTTTCACCTGACGGTGATTTGGAAAATCCCTCTTTCTCCTTACATTCTTAAAATCGTTAACCGACTTCTTTTACATAAGCAGAAAGATCTGCAGCAGAGATGTTTTTGGCTATAATTACACCATTTCCATCCAATAAATAGTTAGTAAATCCCCGGTTTAAACGGTACTTCTTAAATAAACCGGAATCCTCGCCTTCTGTTTCCACGAAACAAGTGGGCGTAACTATTTGATCCTTACGAACGGTTTCCTTAAATATTGACTGATATTCGTCAAATGAAATAGAAACCATTTCCACATTATGAGAAGAACGAAGCGCATTGCTCAAACTTACATTTTGCATCCGGGACTGCGCGTCATAACTTGCCCAAAAACTTAGCAACACATATTTACCTTTCAAATTTCCCAATTTAAAGGCGGGTTGCCCGTTTGACGTAGATTCGATTTTAAAATCAGGGGCTACGTCACCCTCACTCAAACCTCCGGTAGGTTTGTCTTTCTCAACGAAAGCGGTCAAGGAACAAATCAGTAATACAACAAAAATCCATTTTACATGCTTCATGTAATTCGGTTTTAGTTAATACTATCCGGGACTGTCCTTAAACAGTGGTTTCTTCCCGAAACATTGTCTTTTCAGGCATCAGGCGAAGAGGAATCCGCTGATTATCAGAGCCTTTATTTTTGAAACCGGGTGCAAAGGTAAGTAAATATTAAATTAACTTCCAAGCAAATAAGCAAAAATCTCACTTTTGGGGTATAACTTTTTATGTTATTTAGCATAAAAACGAACTTTTTTCTCTACTTTTGCAGCGTTAAAGTCTATTTTTTATGCAACCATCAAATACTGAATTGATTCTGATTCGAGTTACCGGCGAAGATCGTCCGGGACTGACTGCTTCCGTGACCGAAATCCTTGCCAAATATGATGCCACGATTCTCGATATCGGCCAGGCAGATATTCATAATACATTATCGCTGGGTATCCTGTTCAAGAGTGAAGAAAGACATTCCGGATTCATTATGAAGGAATTGTTGTTCAAGGCTTCTTCCCTGGGAGTGACCATCCGGTTTGAACCTATCACCACCGAGCAATATGAAAACTGGGTAGGTATGCAAGGAAAAAACCGTTATATCCTGACGGTTCTGGGACGCAAGCTTTCCGCCCGACAGATTTCTGCCGCTACAAGCATATTGGCCGAACAGGGCATGAATATTGATGCTATCAAACGTCTGACAGGTCGTATCCCGTTGGATGAATGTCAGGCAGATGCACGCACCAGGGCTTGCATCGAATTTTCAGTGAGAGGTACTCCGAAAGATCGCATTGCGATGCAGGAGAAGCTGATGAAGTTGGCCAGCGAACTGGAAATGGACTTTTCTTTCCAACAGGATAATATGTACCGTCGTATGCGCCGTCTGATCTGTTTTGATATGGACTCTACATTAATCGAAACAGAGGTGATTGACGAACTGGCTATCCGTGCCGGTGTAGGCGACGAAGTAAAGGCCATCACAGAAAGCGCCATGCGTGGAGAAATAGACTTTACAGAGAGCTTTACCCGCCGTGTAGCACTATTGAAAGGGCTGGACGAATCGGTAATGCAAGAAATAGCCGAGAGCTTGCCTATCACGGAGGGCGTAGAACGGCTGATGTATGTATTGAAGAAGTACGGTTACAAAATCGCCATCCTTTCGGGAGGATTCACTTATTTCGGTCAATACCTGCAAAAGAAATACGGTATAGATTACGTCTATGCCAACGAACTGGAAATTATTGACGGCAAACTGACCGGACGTTACCTGGGAGATGTAGTAGACGGAAAACGGAAAGCCGAACTGCTCCGCCTCATTGCACAAGTGGAAAAGGTGGATATTGCACAGACCATCGCCGTAGGAGACGGAGCTAACGACCTCCCTATGCTAGGGGTTGCCGGACTGGGAATTGCTTTCCACGCAAAGCCTAAAGTGGTGGCAAATGCCAAGCAATCGATCAACACCATCGGACTGGATGGAGTGCTCTATTTCCTCGGATTCAAAGATTCTTACTTGAATATGTAATTAGACCAAAAAATAGATTATCTTTGCTGACAAATTAAATAAAAGAATGAAGTTTTCCGAACTACAATTAAATGCAAATGTGCTTGAGGCGCTTGATGCCATGCGATTTGACGAATGTACGCCTATACAGGAGCAGGCAATTCCAATCATACTTGAGGGTAAAGATTTGATCGCAGTAGCACAGACAGGAACAGGTAAAACGGCCGCGTTTCTACTGCCTGTATTGAATAAATTATCTGAAGGTAAACATCCGGAAGATGCGATTAATTGTGTCATCATGTCTCCTACCCGGGAATTGGCCCAACAGATCGACCAGCAAATGGAAGGGTTTTCCTATTTCATGCCGGTATCGAGTGTTGCCGTATACGGTGGAAATGATGGAATATTGTTCGAACAACAGAAAAAAGGACTCACTTTAGGAGCTGATGTTGTTATTGCTACTCCCGGACGTCTGATCGCCCATTTAAGCCTTGGATATGTAGATCTTTCCAAGGTTTCTTATTTTATTCTGGATGAAGCGGACCGGATGCTCGACATGGGATTCTATGAAGATATCATGCAAATTGCGAAATATCTGCCGAAGGAACGACAGACAATCATGTTTTCTGCAACAATGCCTGCAAAGATTCAGCAATTGGCAAACACAATCTTAAATAATCCGTCAGAGATAAAGCTCGCAGTTTCCAAACCTGCAGAAAAGATTATTCAGGCAGCATACGTTTGCTACGAAAATCAAAAGCTGGGAATCATACGCAGTCTTTTTATGGATGAAGTTCCGGAACGTGTGATTGTCTTTGCATCTTCTAAAATCAAGGTCAAGGAAGTAGCCAAGGCTTTGAAATCCATGAAACTGAACGTAGGGGAAATGCATTCGGATCTGGAACAGGCTCAACGGGAAACTGTTATGCATGAGTTTAAAGCCGGACGAATCAATATATTGGTAGCTACGGACATCGTTGCACGTGGTATAGATATCGATGATATCCGCCTGGTTATCAACTTCGACGTGCCTCACGACAGCGAAGACTATGTACACCGTATCGGACGTACAGCACGTGCCAACAATGATGGTGTAGCACTTACGTTCATCAGCGAGAAAGAACAAAGTAACTTCAAAAGTATTGAGAACTTCCTGGAAAAAGAGATTTATAAAATTCCTATTCCTGAAGAATTGGGAGAAGCTCCGGAATACAAACCGCGTTCTTTTAGCAAGGGCAAGGGTGGCAACTACAAAAGAAAAGATTTCCGGGGAAAAAGGAATAATAATAACGGAGGAAAGAGAAATAACCGTCCGTCTCCCCCCAGACAAAATTAAAGCAAGGCTTTTTTAATCCGGCACTATACGATCTGAATGTATGGTGCTTTTTTATTTGGATGAAGTGATAGTCAAATCTCCTTTAAAACTTACTTCCATATTTACAATGCTATATATGGAAGTTTCCGGAATGGCCAGGACAGCTTGATAATGAAAACCGTTCCGGTCTACTTTCATAAACTTTGTATCTGACAGGATGGATTGCTCCAGAAAATCGACAGGAAGTACTTTGTCAAACATCTGTTTGGTAACATCGCTGGCAAACAGGCTCTTTTTACCTTCATACACACAAATGTGCATCACATTATCATAGTATACATTATCCATGCTAATCCCGTCTTCGGAATAAGTCGTCTTGATGACTCTCATTTTAGAAGGATTAATATATACGTATGCGCGATAGCGAGTGCCATTATAGGTCACTACACTATCGCGTTTGGTTACTTCCGTATATGCCGGAATGACTAATTCCTGACGGACAAAATAGATTGAATCATTGGCATCTTCGGATTTATGCAACTTAATTACATCATCCGTTATGGAATGAAACCAGAATATATGTTCTGCCTGCTTATCAATCTTGTAATAAGTAGTATCATTTCCATAAGTATAAAGAGTATCCCGTATTATTTTAAATGCAATGGGAGTACTTTGTACATCTGCATAGTAGATAGTATCTCCTTCTACACGCATCAACGGGCTCTCCGTTTCATCGTCCAGCCAAATTCCCTGCAGTAGTCCTTTTGCACTAAGATCCTCTTTCTCTTGTTGAAGAGAATGGGGACTCTTATTGCCGCTACATGCCGCGAAAAAGATTGCCATTAACGATACAGCCACATTTTTCATCATCTATTTTAGTTTTTGTATAAAGATACTCTTATTTTTTTATTTACCAATACAGTGATAAATAAATCCGAGTTCTTCCATCTCTTTTTTATCATATATATTACGTCCGTCCAACACAATCTGCCGGGACATCGTTTTCTTGATAACGGCCCATGAAGGCAGACGGAATTCTTTCCATTCGGTAACCAGCATCAACACATCAGCATCCAGTACGGCATCATACATATCGCAAGCATAATAGATAGTATCACCAATCCTGCGCTTACATTCTTGCACGGCAGCCGGATCGTATGCGCGTACTTTACAACCTGCTTTCAGTAATTTATCGATCAGGACTAATGCCGGAGCCTCACGCATATCATCCGTTTCCGGTTTAAATGCCAATCCCCACAAAGCAACAGTCTTACCCTGCAAATCACCATTAAACTGTTTCATTAACTTTTCGAACAAGACGCTTTTTTGGTTCTCATTCACTTCTTCCACAGCCGTAAGTACCCGCATGGTATAACCATTCTGTTCTGCTGTTTTAATCAATGCCTTCACATCTTTGGGGAAGCAGGAACCACCATATCCGATACCCGGATACAGAAACTTACGTCCGATACGAGTATCCGAACCTATCCCACTACGCACCATATTCACATCCGCACCAACAATCTCGCACAAGTTTGCAATATCATTCATAAAGCTTATACGGGTTGCCAGCATCGAATTTGCCGCATATTTAGTCATTTCCGCAGACGGAATATCCATGAAAATCACACGGAAATTATTCAATAAGAATGGTTTATATAGTTTGGACATCAATTTCTCCGCACGTGCCGACTCCACTCCCACTACCACGCGGTCCGGGCTCATAAAGTCACTGATAGCATTTCCTTCTTTAAGGAATTCCGGATTAGAAGCCACATCAAAATCAACCGTCACGCCTCTCTTATCCAGTTCTTCCTGAATAACCGCACGAACCTTACTGGCAGTGCCTACCGGAACGGTACTTTTGGTAACTACCAATTTATACTGTTTCATATTGCGACCAATGGTACGGGCCACCTCCAATACGTATTTCAAATCAGCGCTGCCATCTTCATCCGGAGGAGTTCCAACTGCACTGAATATAACTTCCACTTCATCCAGACAACTTTCCAATGAGGTAGTAAACTTCAATCGCTTTGCTTTCATATTACGGAGTACCATCTCTTCCAATCCATTTTCATAAATTGGAATGTTCCCCTTTTGCAAAGATTCGATTTTCTCTTTGTTCGTGTCTACGCACGTTACATTCACGCCAATTTCGGCAAAACATGTGCCTGACACCAGACCCACATACCCTGTTCCCACGATTGCAATTTTCATACTTAATCTATTGTTTGTTTAGAAATTCATTCAAAATAAACGGCGTCCTTGAAAGCAGTTCCCTCTCTGTCTTTCGCAGATAATAACATTTGCGACTCTGCCAACGGCCAGTCGATCCCCAATGTTTCGTCATTATATAAAATAGAGGCTTCCGCTTGCGGAGCATACTTGTTATCTACCTTATATGTAAAAACAGCTTCTTCACTCAAGACAGCAAAGCCATGAGCAAAACCACGGGGAATAAAAAATTGTCTCTTATTTTCTTCACTAAGCAATACACAAACATGCTTTCCAAACGTAGGCGATGATTTACGCAAATCAACGGCAACGTCGAGCACTTCTCCTTTAAGAACACGAACTAGTTTCGCCTGACTATGTTCTCCTTTTTGATAGTGCAATCCACGCAATACACCAAAAGATGATTTCGACTCGTTGTCCTGTATAAAGTTTACGGGACCAATATTGGCTTCAAACTCTTCTTTCTTATAGGCTTCCATAAAATAGCCCCGTTCATCGGAGAAAACTCTAGGCTCGATCAGCCATACTCCGTCTATTTCTGTCTGTATATAGTTCATTATTGATAGTGATAAATAAAACGATGCAAAAGTAGTGAATTTTTCGAAGTTTTCTGGGATATATTCAATTTATCTCTTAATTTTGCAGACATGATTGAATTGGCACAACATATAGAGACTTTACTACTGGAAAACGACTGCGTCATTGTTCCGGGATTTGGTGGTTTTGTAGCGCATTATTCGCCCGCAACCCGCGTAAAGGAAGAAAATATATTTTTACCTCCTACCCGTACAATCGGTTTTAATCCTCAATTAAAACTGAATGACGGCGTACTGGTGCAATCTTATATGTCAGCATACGACACAAGTTTTGCTGACGCCAGCCGTATAGTAGAAAAAGAAGTAAACGAATTTATCGGTCTCCTTCATGAGGAAGGGAAAGCCCATCTGGATAATATAGGCGAGATTCATTATAACATTTATGGCAACTACGAGTTCGTTCCTTATGATTATAAGATAACAACTCCTTCATTATATGGTCTCGACTCTTTTGAAATACATGAACTTTCGGCTCTGCAGCAGAAAGAAAAAGTATTGGTACCGACTTATCAGGAAAAGGAAAAGAAGACTTTTGAAATTAGTATCAACCGCGCGTATCTCCGCAATGCTGCAGCAATGATTGCTGCCATCGTACTGTTCTTTGCCTTTTCAACTCCGGTAGAGAATACCGACGTTCAAAAGAACAATTATGCACAGTTATTGCCCAGCGAGCTTTTTGAGCAAATAGAAAAGCAATCGGTTGCAGTAACTCCTGTTTATGTTAAGAACGATGCTGCGCAACAAGCAAAGAAGCTTTCTGCTTCTTCCGCTTCAACCAAAACTTCATCTGCTAAAAAGCATACAACGGATAAAGCCAAGACTTCCAAACCGATCGCAGTAAGAGAAGTGAAAGTGGTAAAACAGGAAACAGCGGCTCCTGCTCCTGCGGTGAAATCTCAAGAAAGTGCAAATCATCCTTTTCATATCATTGTGGCAGGAGGAATCAGCCTGAAAGATGCAGAAGTTATTGCGAACCAATTAAAATCAAAAGGATTTGCAGATGCAAAAGCTCTGAACACTGATGGTAAAGTACGTGTCAGTATCAGTTCATTTAACAACCGTGATGAAGCGACCAAGCAATTACTTGAGCTAAGAAAAAACGAAACTTATAAGAATGCCTGGTTACTGGCTAAATAAAAACCCCTTTTAAAAAGCATGAAACGAGTTCTTTGTCCTAAATGTGAGAATTATCTTTATTTTGATGAAACCAAGTATAGCGAAGGCCAATCACTGGTATTTGAATGCGAACATTGTGGCAAGCAATTCAGTATCCGGTTAGGAAAAAGTAAAGTTAAGGCTCTTAGAAAGGAAGAAAACCTGGAAGAAGAAGCTGAATCTCATAAAGAAGAATTCGGATATATCACTGTTATCGAAAATGTATTTGGTTTTAAACAGTTACTTCCCTTACAGGAAGGTGACAATGTCATAGGCCGCCGTTGTGTAGGAACAAACATTAATACTCCCATTGAAAGCGGTGATATGAGCATGGATCGACGCCATTGCATCATTAATATAAAGCGTAATAAGCAAGGAAAGCTAGTCTACACATTACGAGATGCTCCTAGTCTCACAGGTACTTTCCTTATGAATGAAATTCTGGGAGATAAAGACCGTGTACGCATTGAAGATGGCGCTATTGTGACAATTGGAGCTACTACATTTATTTTGCATACGGCTGAACAAGAATAATAAATAACTTGATAATAAAAAATAGCGCCACTTGTTCAGAGGACAGTGGCGCTATTTTTTTATTTAGTCTTCTAATTACAGAATACCTTTAACGGTCTCAAGCATTCCTTTTTCCTGGATAGAATCCAAATCAGCTTTTACGGCTTCTGTCAATCCCGGGATCTTATTCAAATCTTCTCCCCAGATAAAATCTGCAGCCAGAACACCTTCAGCAACTTTCTTTGTGCAACCTGTTGCCCAAAGTTCTTTCAGCAGGTTCATGATTTCAGGAGCATCATTCGGAACAATTTCAGCACCATCAGCACGTACACCACCTTTATAATAAGTAATGATAGCGGCTAAACCAAGTACCAGTCCTTTAGGAAGTTCACCTTTACGTTCCAGATAAGTCTTCAATCCCGGCAAATCACGAGTTTCGTATTTAGGGAAAGAATTCAGCATGATGCTGGTTACTGCATGATCCACGAACGGATTGTTGAAGCGTTCCAATACATCATTTGCAAATTTCTCCAACTCATCCTTCGGCAAGTTCAAAGTTTCCATCAGTTCGTCAAACATTACCTTGTGGATATATTTGCCAATCACTTCGTGCTGGCAAGCATCACGCACAATATTCACTCCCGAGAGATAGGCAACCGGAGAAAGAACTGTATGCGGGCCATTCAACAAAGTAACCTTACGTTCGTGATAAGGAGCTTCTGACGGTACAAACAATACATTCAAGCCTGCCTTGTCAGCCGGGAACTCTTTTGCAACTTCCTGCGGAGCTTCAATAACCCACAAATGGAAAACTTCAGCCTGAACAACCAGATTATCATCATATTGCAGTTTTTCTTTGATAGCAGCAATATCCTTGCGCGGGAATCCCGGAACAATACGGTCTACCAATGTTGCATATACACCACAAGCTTCTTCAAACCAAGTTTTAAACTCATTACCCAGGTTCCACAATTCAATATATTGATAAATTGTTTCTTTCAACTTATGACCATTCAGGAAAATAAGCTCGCAAGGGAAAATAATCAAACCTTTTGTCTTATCACCATTGAATGTTTTAAAACGATGATAGAGTAATTGAGTCAGCTTACCCGGATAAGATGAAGCAGGAGCATCCTCAAGTTTACAAGCCGGATCAAAAGCAATACCAGCCTCTGTAGTGTTTGAAATAACAAAACGCATTTCAGGTTGCTCTGCCAACTTCATAAACTCGTCATTTTGAGTATATGGGTTTAAAGCGCGGCTGATTACATCAATCATTGTCAAGCTGTTAACAGCCTCTCCTTTATCCAATCCTTGAAGGTTTACATGATAAAGATCATCCTGTGCATTCAGCATATCGACCATACCTTTATCAATCGGTTGAACCACTACTACACTGCTGTTGAAATCAGCTTTCTGGTTCATGTTATAAATAATCCAATCTACAAATGCACGCAAAAAGTTACCTTCGCCAAATTGGATAATACGCTCCGGACGTTGTGTTTTAGGAGCAGTTTCTTTGTTTAATGCTTTCATGTTAGTTGTAATTTATAAAGTTGATATTATACAAATTCAAAATAAAAATCAATGTTTTCCTTTATCAGGATATCAATAGGCATGTATTTTACAGGTTCAACAGACTTCTTAAACACGACATGGTCGCACAACGCCTTCACCCCACAATATCCTTGCAAACCCGGACGTTGCCCGATTAAATAATGCACATCACCGGATTTTAATAAATCTACGTTTGCTTTCAGAAGGTCATATCCTATCAGTCCTTTCATGCTACGTCCCGCATGACGAAGATACTCTCCCAACTGATACACTCTGGAATTAAATACAACTCCCAGTAAAGCCTTCGGATGCGCCTGAAAAAACTCATCCAATGTCTGTTGGTTACTTTCCTGATCGGATTTATTAAGTACTACCTCATGGATTACCAAGTTATTATATTCTTCGGCAATGTAACTCATAAAACCATCCAAACGGCGTTGCATCTGTATTTCAGCCGGATTATCTTTATTGTTACTTAAAAACAAAACCAACTCCTGGCCTTCTCCTGCCGAATAATTGCGCATCAATATTTTCGCTGCGATATATCCGCTCTTATATGAATCCTGCCCGATATACGTCAACGCTTTCGCTTCTTCCATATTGAAATCGACAAAAGCATAAGCAATCTTATTTTCCTGTAAATAGGCTGTCAGCGCCAGTGTCTCTTCCCGAAAATTCGGAGAAATCAATACCGCATCCACATTCTTTTCTTTTATAGAAAGGCAGGCTTCCTGATAACTCTTCTCATCCCCATGGTGATAGCACAAATAATCTATACTCACATTAAAAGGACGTAATTCTTGCCGGGCACGCTCAATCCCCCCTACTACCGAATGCCAATAATCATGCTCTATATAATAAGGTATCAAACAGAGGAAAGAATATTTCTTTTTAGCGGCCAAACCGATAGCAAATACATTGGGCTGATAATGAATCTCGTCCAACACCTTTTGTACTTTGGCTTTGCTTTTGGGAGACACGTCACCACGATTGTGTAACACCCTGTCAACCGTCCCGGCGGAAACACCGGCCATACGGGCAATGTCTTTAATGGTATAGTTCTGGTCCTCCATAGTGCTAAAACTTAAATATTATAAATAATCGCTGCAAATATACGAATTATTTTGTTACTCCAAGTAAATTTTCTATTTTTGTGTTCGATAACGGTTAATAAAACTAAAACAAGATTTACGCCTATTAGCTTTAAAATCAATACTATATAGGTATAAATATAGAAAGTAATAATTTTATATACTTAAAACACAGTAATAATGAAGAACTTCATGGACGAAAACTTCTTGCTGCAAACAGAAACTGCGCAAAAGTTGTATCACGAGCATGCGGCTAAAATGCCGATCATCGACTATCACTGTCACCTTATCCCTCAAATGGTAGCTGACGACTACAAGTTTAAATCACTGACTGAAATCTGGTTGGGCGGTGACCACTACAAATGGCGTGCAATGCGTACAAACGGTGTAGACGAACGTTTCTGTACGGGAAAAGATACCACAGACTGGGAAAAATTTGAAAAATGGGCGGAAACAGTACCTTACACTTTCCGCAACCCATTGTACCACTGGACTCACCTTGAACTGAAAACGGCATTTGGTATCAATAAAATATTGAATCCACAAACCGCACGTGAAATTTACGATGAATGTAACGAGAAACTGTCTCAACCCGAATATTCAGCTCGTGGAATGATGCGTCGTTATCATGTAGAAGCCGTTTGCACAACGGATGATCCTATCGATTCATTGGAATATCATATCAAAACACGCGAAAGCGGATTTGAAATCAAGATGTTACCAACATGGCGTCCTGATAAGGCTATGGCTGTAGAAGTCCCTGCAGATTTCCGCAGTTATGTAGAAAAACTGGCAGAGGTAAGTGGTGTTATCATCTCCAACTTTGATGATATGATCGCTGCTTTGCGCAAACGTCATGACTTCTTCGCAGAACAAGGCTGCCGTCTGTCTGACCATGGTATTGAAGAATTCTACGCAGAAGATTATACAGATGCTGAAATCAAAGCCATCTTTAATAAGGTATATGGTGGCGCAGAATTGACCAAGGAAGAAATTCTGAAATTCAAATCAGCAATGCTTGTGATCTTCGGTGAAATGGACTGGGAAAAAGGATGGACTCAACAATTCCATTACGGCGCTATTCGTAACAATAACACGAAGATGTTTAAATTACTGGGTGCTGATACAGGTTTCGACTCTATCGGTGAATTCACAACTGCCAAAGCAATGGCTAAATTCCTTGATCGCCTAAACACTAATGGCAAATTGACTAAAACAATCCTCTACAACTTGAACCCATGCGCCAACGAAGTAATTGCAACAATGCTGGGTAACTTCCAGGATGGTTCTATCCCGGGAAAAATCCAATTTGGTTCCGGATGGTGGTTCCTCGATCAAAAGGATGGTATGGAAAAACAAATGAATGCTTTGTCAGTACTCGGTCTTTTGAGCCGCTTCGTAGGTATGTTGACCGACTCTCGTTCATTCCTATCCTACCCGCGTCATGAATATTTCCGCCGTACATTGTGTAACTTGGTAGGACGTGACGTAGAAAACGGAGAAATTCCGGCATCTGAAATGGATCGTGTAAACCAAATGATTGAAGATATCAGCTACAACAATGCCAAGAACTTCTTCAAGTTCTAATAGATAGTAGTTACACTATAAAAAAACCGCTACCAAAGTCGAATATAGCTTTGAGTAGCGGTATTTTTTATTCCTATAGCTGAACAGTAACAACCCAAAAAGCTCTTAACAAAAAAGGAGAACCTTTTAAGTTCTCCTTTTAATAATCTTTGTACACCCTCAGGGACTCGAACCCTGGACCCATTGATTAAGAGTCAATTGCTCTACCAGCTGAGCTAAGAGTGCAACATTTTATTTTTATTGCAACGTTGAATTTGTACACCCTCAGGGACTCGAACCCTGGACCCATTGATTAAGAGTCAATTGCTCTACCAGCTGAGCTAAGAGTGCAACATTTTATTTTTATTGCAACGTTGAATTTGTACACCCTCAGGGATTCGAACCCTGGACCCACTGATTAAGAGTCAGTTGCTCTACCAACTGAGCTAAGAGTGCTTAATTCCTCGTTTGCGGTTGCAAAAGTAGGTCTTTTATTTTATTTGACCAAACAATCATGCAGCTTTTTTACTATCTTTTTTTCGTCTTTATTCGAACACATAAAGCTCGGAAGGCGTATTTCGCTTTAAAGCAAGTAGTTGCACATCTTTGCCTACAATAACACCTTTGTTCTTTAATTTCCATTCCACCGTTTTATAAGCCAGCTCCGGGTGATTATTGTCTTTACTTAAATGGCATAACCAGATATATCGCAAATGTTCAGTGATATTTTCCGCCAGAAACTCTGCAGTATCAGAGTTACTCATGTGTCCGGTTTTACTTGCAATCCGTTCTTTCAGATATTGAGGATAAGGCCCCATTTTGAGCATTTCCTCATCGTAGTTGGCTTCAAGTATCAAATAATGGGCTTTACTGATATAATGAGCAGCTGTAGGAGTAATCTCTCCAAGGTCGGTTAAGAAAGAAAAGACTTTGCCATCAATTTCAATGCAATACCCCACATTGTCCGTTCCATCGTGTGGCACTTCAAAAGATTCGATGTGAAAATCTTCCAGCGTCATAGGCTCTTGCTTTTCCAGATAACGAACTGACGAGCTAAGTTTCTCCGTCATACAATAGCTACGATTAATTCCAGCATGAATACGTGCGGTTGTATAAACAGGAATATTCATTTTTTCTCCCAGATTACCTACTGCTTTAATATGGTCAGCATGATCGTGCGTTATAAATACCGCACGAATACTATCCATCAAGATATTATAATCTTTCAGTGATTTTTTGATAGTACGTATGCCGATTCCGGCATCTATCAGTATTCCATAGGTTTCAGTGCCCAAATAATAACAGTTCCCACTACTGCCACTCGCCAGGCTTATAAATTTTACTTTCATGTTTTATCCTCTTTATTAAAATGCAAAATGCCGTCAACTTTTACAGCAAAGTGACGGCAAATATACATAAAAAAGCAGAGAATTACCGAGAAGCCTCCTTCTTTTTGTCGATGGATTCGGTGATTTTTGCAAATAAAAGTAGCGCTACAGCGGCAATCAGGCCTATAGCAGCAAAGTAATACCATATATAATGGGCATTTCCACTAGCTGCCTCCCATGCTTCCCGCGTCTCGAACAAAGCCGGATCCGGACAATATTTAGTGAGCAGAATTCCCGCCAGACCAAAACCGAAAATGGAAGAAAGGAATGAATGCAAATGACTGAATCCTAAATACATTCCTTCTTCTCCTTTCGGAGCCTGTAAAGAGAAATATTCCAGATAACGCGGTGAAATGAAACATTCGGCAAGCGCCTGCACAACTATACCCGCAATCATCATCAGAGTAATATTGCTCATACCTGTAATAAGATCATTACCCAACAAATTTCCACATGCCATCAGTAATGCCGAAATAGGAATCAAAAACATTCCCACATTCATCGAAGTAATCGCACTGCGTTTGGCCATCAAACGAGTGATAAAACTAACGCAGCAAACCACCACAAACGGATTCACGTTGGCAATCCAACCCGGTTTTGCCGTCTCTCCAGCCATACGAATCACATATTTAGGCATAGTGGCATAAAGCTGCTGTTGCACCATCCAGAAACCAGTAACAATCAAAATAAGAATCAATAAACGCCAGTTTGTGATGATTCGCATAAATCCCTGTCCAATCTCATGGAGACTTTTTCCTTCACCTGCCGTATGCGTCGATTTATAAAGAAGAATAACAGCAAGTAAAGCAACTATTGTCATCGCACCGGAGAAATAATTAATATAGATATACGCTTGTTCACCAATGACATTACGCAAAGGATCGATAATCGTTTTACCGGTGAAAGCACCCACATTTACCATCATATAAAATATGGAATAACCACGGGCACGAGTTGCTTCCGTTGTTTCTTTAGCCACAGAAGCGGAGATAATGGACTTAATGAAAGAACCTCCCACCATAAGCACAAACAAAACCGGCACGATGATCCACCGGGTATAGCTATCAGGCAAACCATTAAATTGAGTAGTGACACCATAACTAACCAAACCGGCAGCTTCCAGTAAAGTGGGCAGTACACCCAACCCTAAATATCCGATGGATAATAAGGAAAATGCTATAATCATTGATTTCCGGAAACCGATCTTGTCAGCATAAGCACCGGAAAAAATAGGAAGCAGATACAATCCACCGGAAAAAAGCCCGGAAATCATACTTGCTTCGAAATCATTAAAACCTAAAATGGAAGATAGATAAATAGTGAGAACGATAAAAACGGCATAATATGCCATACGCTCAAACAGTTCGACTGTGTTGCTGACCCAAAATGCTCTCGTAAAGCCTTTAGCAGCACGCTGAGGGGAATTGTTCATGTATTTATATTTTTATTAAAATGTTAATTTGAGACAAAGATACGTTTTTTTGGCTTACTGTCCGTATCTTTGTTCCAAATTAGGTAATTAAAAACTATGATTATAGCTGTTGATTTTGACGGAACGATTGTAGAACATCGTTATCCACGCATTGGTGAAGAGATTCCATTCGCTGTTGACACATTGAAGTTATTGCAACAAGAAAAGCATCGTTTAATACTGTGGAGTGTGCGTGAAGGAGCACTTCTGGACGAAGCTGTCGAATGGTGTAAAGCCAGAGGTTTAGAATTTTATGCCGTTAATAAGGATTATCCTGAAGAGCAGAAAGGCCATCAGGGATTCTCTCGAAAGTTGAAAGCCGACATGTTCATTGACGATCGAAATCTGGGTGGTTTACCAGACTGGGGAGTCATTTACGAAATGATTAAAGAGAAAAAGACGTTTGCAGATATCTATAGCCAAAACGGAGAAGAAGAAAAAACATCCCTGAAAAAGAAGAAAAGATGGCTGCCTTTTTAGGAAGCTGATAAATATCAAACTAATAAAATAGAAATGCACTCTTATCTGACATGATTAGAGTGCATTTCTATATTCATAAATGATTTATCATTCAACATTGAATCACAATTTACTACGCTTCTTTATTTTCCCACTTTTCCCTAAACTCCCATAATTGCTCAATAGTAGGATGAAAAGTCGGATTCTCCCAGTTTCTGGAAATCATTGCAATCAAAGATTCCAAATACGATTTACCATCAATAATGGTAGTACATTTATTGACCTGATATCTTTCTGTAGGATAATTCTTTGTCTCAATCATCTTTTTTGCCCAGTTCAATAATTCCTGAACAGCTTCATTGTCATAAGTATGTTGTGCCATATCTTTAGAATTTTCCGCAAAGATACAAAGTTTATTTATTCATAAATAAAGTTGTTCGTTTCTTTTTACTATAAAGATTCCATTTTAAATTTATACCTTTACGTCCAATATACTCAATTAGACTAACTAATAGAAACAATAATTATGAAGAAAATTTTCATTTTAGTATGTTCATGTGCTCTTTTGGCAGCATGCAACAATAGCGCGAAAACCAACAAGAGTGCCGGTGCAGACAGTACTTCAATCGAAGTAACCGATATCCATAATGCGGAAAATTCACTTGATTACGAAGGAACTTATAAAGGAGTTTTCCCCGCTGCCGATTGTCCGGGTATTGAAACAACCCTGACATTAAATCCGGACAAAACATTCAGCCTCCATTCCGTATATATCGATAGAGACAGCTCATTTGACGAAAAAGGTACATATACTTTAAAAGACAACCTATTGACTCTTAATGAAGAAGGCGGAGAACTTTCTTATTATAAAGTAGAAGAAAATCATTTACGCAAACTAACAATGGATAAACAAGAAATAACCGGAGAACTTGCAGACCATTATGTTTTAAATAAGGAATAAGGTCCAAACAAATTTTACTATCAATAGAGAACAATTTCAAGATTTTTTATGTTTATATAAATAGATATAAACTTAAAAATAGAACAACTTATGATTTATAGTTTTTTATTTCCCACAAAATCGAATACAACGAAAGTATCTTTGTTGCTATTGGCTGTCCGGATCATCTTCGGTATATTATTAATGAACCACGGTATCCAGAAATGGAGTAACTTCCAGGAGATGTCAGCAGTATTTCCTGATCCGCTTGGAATAGGAAGTCCCCTATCTCTCGGATTAGCAATTTTTGGCGAACTCGTATGTTCGATGGCATTTATCATCGGATTCCTGTATCGCTTGGCAATGATCCCGATGATTTTCACAATGATAGTAGCCTTCTTTGTTGTTCATGCTAATGACGTATTTGCGGTTAAAGAGCTAGCTTTCATCTATTTAGTTGTATTTATATTGATGTATATTGCCGGTCCCGGTAAATTTTCAATAGACCATATCATAGGAAACGAATTGTCACGGCGGAAGTCAAGAGCATACAAAAATTAGAAATAACAGCCCCGATTAATTAAAAAATATTATATTTGCATACACATAAGAGAGAAATTATCAATATTTTTTATTAATCAAAAACATTTTAACATGAAAAGAGGAAAACTGACTTTAGTCGCAGTAGTACTTAGTGGTAGCTTATTATTCAGTTCTTGTGTAGGATCATTTGGTTTATTCAACCGCCTGTCTTCCTGGAATCAATCAGTTGGAAACAAGTTTGTAAACGAACTCGTATTCCTTGCTTTCAACATTGTTCCGGTTTATGGTGTAGCTTACCTGGCTGATGCTTTAGTTATCAACTCAATCGAATTCTGGAGTGGCTCCAATCCGATGGCTAATGTAGGTGACGTAAAGAAAGTAAAAGGAGAAAACGGCAACTACATGGTGAAAACTCTTGAGAATGGATATTCCATTACTAAAGAGGGCGAAACTGCTTCAATGGACCTGATCTACAACAAAGAAGCCAACACATGGAATGTCGTTGCAAACGGTGAAAGCGCTGAATTAGTAAAAATGAACAATGATGGCACTGCTGATTTGTTCTTGCCAAATGGCGAAAAGATGAATGTAACGCTGGATGCTCAAGGCATGCTGGCAGCACGCCAGGCTACAATGAGCAATTTTATGTTTGCCGCCCGCTAAAAATAAAAACAAATACGAAGGAGATGAAACATCATATAGGAGTTTCATCTCCTTTTTCAATCTTATCTTCTTCTATCAAGAATCTTTTGTACTATGAATAAACTACATACACTTATCTATTCTGTTCTAATCTTCACCTGTCTATCTTGTCAGCAACAGACTCCTCAAACTCAAATAGAACAGACAGCCATAGATTTTTGTGAAGCCTTTTATAATTTCAATTATCCGGTCGCCAAAGAATGGAGCACGCCTTCTTCTCAATCTTATCTTAGTTTCTTAGCATCTAATGTCGGGCAACCCCATCTGGAGCAACTTAAGACACGAGGCGCTGCAAAAGTTTCTGTTATTTCAAGTGAGATAGATGCTAATTTAGAAGAAGCGTCGGTTGTCTGCCAAATCAAAAATGCATTCGTCATTCATCCCATCGGAGGAAAAATGGAATACGTAAGTTCCCTGCAAGATACGCTCGAATTAGTAAGAGTAAATAATAAATGGCTGATTAGAAAGGATATCCCACAGCAAAATGGAAAGCAAAGTCACGACTGAATTTAGGATGAATGATGGGGAAATGCTCTTTCCTCGTTTCATAGGCAGGATTGACAGCTTTCATACCTCCGTCAAAACGCAAAATAAAGAAATCCAAATCCAGGCGGAGACCTAATCCGTAGGCCACTGCTATTTGCTTATAAAACCTATCAAACTTGAAAACCCCTCCCGGTTGATTGGCATAACTCCGGATGGTCCAGATATTACCAGCATCAATAAATACCGCCCCCTGAAACTTCCAGAATAACTTGCTTCGGTATTCAATACTGGCATCCAGTTTAATATCTCCGGATTGATCGAGCAAATTCCCATTTCCTGCAAAAGAGCCCGGTCCCAAATCGCGAACACTCCATCCGCGGACACTATTGGCTCCACCAGAGAAATATTGTTTCTCAAACGGAATAGTCTTCGCATTTCCATAAGGTACAGCTATTCCCACACCAGCATGAAACGCAAAAGAGTTACGATAATCGATTCTGATATTCTTAGCAAAATCAAACTCCCCTTTCAGATATTGAGCATAAGGAATTCCCAGAATAGCGTATTCACCATTACTGTTCTTCCGAATGTTTGCAGCCTTTGACAGAGCATACATTACATTTCCCGCCGATTCGAAATTAAAACGGATGGAGTATGAATTAGAAGCAATCGTATTATTGATAATCGATCCTCCCACGCTATTATAATTATAGCTATATCCCATATTTATAATCAGTCGATCCTGATAATTATACTGGAATATATGGTTCTGTCCTTTATTTATATAGTCTTCTTTAAACCTTTCAGAGATACGGGGTAAATAAAGGAAAGCAATATTTATCAAATCAATACGGTGTTGTATCTTCTGACGTTGTGTCCACTTGTAACTCCAGTTAGCAGAAGCCATCGTACGCAAGAACTCCGGTCGCAACTGATAATTATACTGTAAACCAAACTCTGTTGTAGCCCTGATTTTCCGTTTAAAATCAGAGGAAATGAAAGGGAACAGAAAATTAGGGAAGTTGATACTCGTTTCCACTCCATACTCCGTATAGTTATTATTTGAATAGCCTGCCTGAAGCCCGGAAATAACCTCATACGCTCCACGGAATTTTATCATAAACGTTTCCGACCCGCGAAAGAGATTCCTATTCTGGAAAGAAACGGAAGCTGCCGCTCCCAAGTCACCGGCAGAATTGGTTCCCTCTACCTCAAAGGATACCGATTTATGCTTGCTCTTAGTCAACATCACGTAACAATCGAGCATTGTTGAATCTCCAACTTGAGTCTCGATAAAACGGATATTCGTATATTTCAATGCAGACAAACGCCCGAAACTGGAATAAGTTTGCTGCACATCACGCTCATTAAACAAATCGCCGGAAGCAAATCGGAGGTTATCCGTAAGCACTTTAGGACGTAAATAGAGCTTATCCTTATAGTAAATCGGATATCCCTTATAATGAACCGAATCATTAATATCCACACTGCTCAAGGCAGAAGACTGCAAAACGTCATAATCCGTAATAAAATTAATCTTATTGATCCAATATTGCTGATGTGCCCTTGCCGAATCACTCGCATGCGCTTTATACATCTGCAAATGTTGAGTCAGATCTACATTATAAGTATTACGAACCGTATCGGCCGTATATCCGATATAATCCTTATTAAATTTATAATAGCCATTCCGAAGCAACTTATTCGTGATACGTTGTCTGTCCGCATCCAATACATTCACATCCAAATACATTCCTTCCTTCAACAAGCTTCTGGCAGAATCCTGTTTGAGAAGAGAGGCTATTTTAGGATCATAAATATCATATTTGATAGATTGAACAACGTAGGGTTTGCCGGCCGTTACATCATAATACAGCTTAATCTTTTTCTTTTTTATTTTAGTCGAACGCTTCACGGTTGCCGCCATATATCCCATATTGTGCACAGCCTTAGTGATCTCTTCTTCAGAGCGTTTCGCTTCGTCCTCGCTATATATTACAGGAGCATCCCCTATCCTTCTTAAAAATTTGTTTCCCCATTTGGTTGAATCACGCCCCGACAGATTGTAGACATAAAGTTGAGTCTTTATCAGGCTGAACCACTTGGCATTAGGATTTTGACGAACATACATGCGTAAGGAAGAAGGCCGTATGTTTTTCTGGTCCGTACGAATTTTAACTTCATCCAGCAAATAAGAACCATCCGGCACAAACTTAGTGGTAGTACACGAAGCAAGTGACAAGACAGCAGCAGAAGCAAGCAAACAAAGAAAATTTCTCCTCATACGGTTTTACATCGATAGCATGAAAAATGCGCCTACAAAGATAAATTATATTTTCTGACGGGGAAAATAATTTAAGAAAAAGAGAGGAAAGTAAGGATAGATTGGAAATATCTTTATAGCTTTGCAAAAGAATATCAAATCTATGGCATCATTAAGTAAAAACAAAATAAAGTATATCCACTCGCTGGAACTGAAGAAAATACGCAAAGAAGAGGGAGTATTTCTGGCTGAAGGTCCTAAATTGGTAAGTGATTTACTCGGACATTTTCCTTGTCGTTTTTTAGCAGCCACTTCTTCCTGGCTTCAGGAACATCCCGATATAGATGCAAGTGAACTGGTAGAAGTTTCACAGGAAGATCTTTCACGGGCCAGTTTATTGAAAACTCCCCAACAGGTACTTGCTATTTTCGAACAACCACAATATACTTTGGATCCGGAGGCAGTTCGTTCATCACTTTGCCTTGCATTGGACGATGTGCAGGATCCCGGAAATCTAGGTACCATTATCCGTCTGGCCGACTGGTTTGGCATCGAACATATTATCTGCTCGCAGAATACGGTAGATGTATATAACCCTAAGACCATACAAGCCACTATGGGTGGAATTGCCCGGGTGAAAGTACATTATACTTCCCTCCCCGATTTTATCCGGTCGCTCGGAGATACTCCTGTGTTCGGTACGTTCCTGGATGGAAAAAATATGTATGAACAACCATTAACGGCCAATGGCTTGATCGTAATGGGAAATGAAGGGAATGGCATAGGGAAAGAGGTAGCCACATTAATCAATAGAAAATTATATATCCCCAATTATCCGGCAGGCCAAGAGACATCCGAGTCTCTGAATGTAGCCATTGCTACCGCAGTAATCTGTGCCGAGTTCCGTCGACAGGCTGCATGGAAGTAAAATCAAAAGGATAAAACAAATAAGGAAATAAAGCTTCCCCCTTCTTTTCTGCTTCCTGCAGATACTCATTAAAACATTGGGAAGATTGATTCGAAACACTGGGAAGATTAATTTGAAACACTGGGATGTTTTTTAAAATCATCCCAGTGTTTTTTATTTCTTCCATCTGACTTTCAGAAAGCAGCACTATCACTCCCGGCATCCATTCAACCGATTCAATCTCTTCGGTCAATGGGAACACACCTCGGACAACTCCTTCGTCAGTGATCTCCACTACCTGCTGCTTCATATATCCAACGGCAGGTATCAGCAAATAATGAGAAGCAAAGCGTTTCATTACAATCAGTTGTTTGAACGTCTTTGTTGTCGCTGCCTGCGTTGATTCATCTGGCGTTCTTTTCTTTGCTCTATCCGTTCCTTTTGGATATGCTGTTCCACCTGAATCTGCTCCGGCTTCTTCTCACGATGAGTTCCCGTACGACGACGGTTCATCTCTTCCGGTGTTAGACGCTGAATGTCATCTTTATTCTTGTCTATGACCTTATGTAAAGAGTCGGCATTTTCTTTAGTAGCTATCTTCTTCAAAGAATCCGCTTTCAATGCTTCTATCTTATTCAAAGAATCGCGTACGGCAAATGCGAGCGTATCCGTACAATGATAACGAGTCATCATGAAGCGGTCGGCCAATACTGCCCCGCCTTTTTCCTGGCTATCCATCGGATAATAAATGAACCCTTTTATTTCTTTCATCGAACCTAATGTGTCTGCAAACAAACGAATTTGTTGCACACCCGGTTCAGTCACCGTTTTCCAATGATTGATCGTATCTTTCTCATAAATCACCTGCATAGCCATAGTGACACCTCTTAAAGAGTCGGCAAGCATCGGCTCCAGGAAACGATACCGCACTTCCCATACCAGTGTATCCCGGTCTTTGTAGTTAGAGTCGGTCGGCAAAGTAAATACATATTGATTATCCATCATTTCACCGGTCAAACGTACCATACGCTGCCACGGCCAGACATCGATGCTATCACCCTGCTTAGTCATTTTCGGTTTCTTATCACGCTTGGCTATCAGGTCGCCAACAAGTTCCTGTTCGTCTTTCAAGCGTTTTTTCACCTTATCATAAATTTTCGATAAAATCTCTGTGTTACGGGTATACCAAACCATGGATGAGTCAAATGCAGCTTGTGTAGTCCCGTATTTCTTGAAAACGGCGTCGATATACAATGCTTTCTTATAGTTCTCACTATAAGGCAAATTATCTCCCATAGACTTTGCCACATGATAATCATACAGCAAATTCTCCATCTTCGATTCCGAGATTACATCACTGGGTCTTTTCACTTTACACCCGGCTACCGCAAAAACGAACATGCAGATGAGACACAGATGAAACCGAAATTTATTTTTCATGATCCGTAGCTTCCTTTTTATCTTTATCCAGCGAATGATAAGACTCATTCAAATATTTACTATAAAAGAGTAACAAGGCAATGATACCGCAACTGATAGCGGCATCCGCAAAATTAAAGATCGGACTAAAGAATATAAAATGCTCTCCACCCACAAACGGCATCCATGTAGGCCAGTTTGTATCTATAATCGGAAAGTAAAACATATCCACCACTTTTCCGTAAAACCAGGTAGAATATCCACCACCTTCGGGCATGAAACTGGCAATCTGCGAATGAGTGCTTTCATTGAAAATAACTCCATAGAACACGCTATCTATGATGTTCCCCAAAGCACCGGTCAGAATAAGAGCCACACAGACGATATAACCTGTTTTGAACCCTTTCTTTATGATTTTATAGAGATACCACCCTATCAATGCTACCGCAACAATGCGGAATGTTGTCAGGAATAACTTGCCGAAGATTTCCATACCGAAAGCCATCCCGTTGTTTTCGGTGAAATAGATATAAAACCAATCGGTCACACGTATACTTTCGTGCCAGTACATGTGAGTTTTAATCCAGACCTTGATGATCTGGTCAATAATCAATACGGAAAAGATAACGAGAAGGGCAATTCTCCCCTTCGTGAATAGTTTCTTCATGTGTTTATTATAAGTTAAACATAACGAGCTACAAGTGCCGTGCGTAAACTTTGCGCAGCTACTTGTAGCTCGTTACCTGTAGCCTACTTGCTATCTGTTATTTTTTACCACTGTTCTTTGCTTCAATGCTTAATGTAGCATGAGGAACAGCACGCAGACGTTCTGCCGGAATCAACTTTCCGGTTTCACGGCAAATGCCGTACGTTTTATTCTCAATACGTACCAAAGCAGCTTGTAATCCTTGGATAAACTTCAGCTGACGTTGTGCCAGTCGGGTCGTTTCTTCCTTGGAGAGCGTATTAGCTCCTTCTTCCAATACTTTATACGTAGGAGATGTATCGTCGGTATCATTGCCGTCCAGTCCCATCAAACTTTTCTTCAACTGTTCATAGTCACGTTGTGCCAATTCCAGTTTCTCCATAATAATGGCACGGAATTCCTCGAGTTCCGCATCCGAATATCTAGTCTTTTCTGCCATAACTTTACAATTTTAAAAGGTTAATCAATATAGTATTAGTCTTTTATCACGTTCACAAACAATGAGAAGTCGTCAAACTCCAGCATTGTTCCGTCTTTCACTTCATCTACAAGTTCAAGAGATGTGCCTAAAACCTGGTTACAAATATAAGTATTATATTCATTTACCGCATCATCTGTTTGCGTATTTTTCGAGATTGTTATTTTTATTTTGTCTGTAATCTCGAAGCCGCTTGACTTACGTATATTCTGAATACGGTTCACCAGTTCACGAGCGATACCCTCGCGACGCAGTTCTTCGGTAATAGTCACTTCAAGCGCTACTGTCAGTTTGCCTTCGTTGGCAACCAACCATCCCGGAATATCTTCACTAAAGATCTCGACATCTGATGCTTCAATAACAGCTTCCGCACCATCCAGGTTTAATGTATACTTTCCGTTTTTCTCCAATTCACCGATGGCTTCCTGTGACATTTCTGCAACCGCAGCGGCTACTGCTTTCATTTGCTTGCCAAATTTCGGGCCTAGCTTTTTAAAGTCACATTTCACTTTTTTCACCAATACACCGGCTGCACCATCAACGAATCTGACTTCTTTTACGTTCACTTCATTCATAATCAGGTTCTTCACAGCTTCGATATGAGCTTTCTGCTCTTCATCTACCACCGGAACCATGATACATTGCAGCGGTTGGCGTACCTTGATATTCACCTTGCGGCGCAATGCCAACACCATAGATGTAACATCCTGTGCCATTTGCATGCGGGCTTCCAGTTCCTTGTCTATCATTTCTTCCTGATATTTCGGGAATTCGGCAAGATGGACAGAAACTACATTGTCGCGTCCTGTTGCCGTAATCAAGTCAGTATACAGGCGGTCTGCATAGAACGGAGATACAGGAGCCATCAGTTTGGCAACTGTTTCGAGACAAGTGTACAATGTCTGATAAGCAGACAATTTATCCTGTGTAAATTCACCACCCCAGAAACGTTTACGATTCAGGCGAACATACCAGTTGGACAAATTATCATTCACAAAATCAGAGATCAAACGTCCTGCCTTTGTCGGTTCATATTCATTATAGCATGTATCTACCTCCTTTATCAATGTATTCAATACAGACAAGATCCAGCGGTCGATCTCCGGACGTTCTGCCATCGGTACATCCGCTTCTTTATACTCAAATCCGTCTACATTCGCATAAAGCGCAAAGAATGAATACGTATTATATAAGGTACCGAAGAATTTACGACGAACCTCTTCCACTCCTTCAACGTCAAATTTCAGGTTATCCCACGGAGAAGAATTGGTAATCATGTACCAACGCAACGGGTCGGAACCATACTTTTCAATCGTAGTAAACGGATCGACAGCGTTATTCAAACGTTTAGACATCTTGTTACCGTTCTTATCGAGCACCAGACCGTTAGAAATAACAGCTTTATAGGACACACTGTCAAATACCATGGTAGCGATAGCATGCAAGGTAAAGAACCAACCACGAGTCTGGTCTACTCCTTCCGCGATAAAGTCAGCCGGATATACCTGACGGTTATCCAACAGTTCTTTATTTTCGAACGGATAATGGATCTGCGCGTATGGCATAGCACCCGAATCGAACCATACATCAATCAAGTCTGATTCACGCTTCATCGGTTTGCCATCTTTCGATACCAATATGACGTCGTCTACATAAGGACGGTGAAGATCAATCTTATCATAATTTTCTTCCGAATATTGACCCGGCACGAAACCTTTATCCTTGTATGGATTGGATTTCATAAATCCGGCAGCTACCGATTTCTCGATTTCATTATAAAGTTCTTCTACAGATTCGATGCATATCTCATCCGTATTATCTTCTGTACGCCAGATAGGTAATGGAGTACCCCAATAACGAGAACGGCTAAGGTTCCAGTCATTCAGATTTTCCAGCCACTTGCCGAAACGGCCGGTTCCGGTAGATTCCGGTTTCCAGTTGATGGTTTTATTCAATTCCATCATTCGCTCCTTGCAAGCGGTAGAACGGATAAACCAGCTATCCAACGGATAATAAAGCACCGGTTTGTCTGTACGCCAACAGTGCGGATAGTTGTGAACATGCTTTTCTATCTTGAAAGCCTTGTTGTCTGCTTTCATCATCATGGCAATGACAATATCCAAAGATTCGGCAGCTTGCGCAGCTTTCTCATCGTATTTGCCATCCACCATAAATTGAGGATCATAAGCATTTTTCACCCATGCACCCTGATATTCTTTGTATTTATCTACATCAACACATTCTTTTACGAAATTCTCATCCAGCTCATTCAACAGATAGAATTTACCAGTTAAATCCACCATCGGACGAGTTTCGCCTTTCTTATTAATCATGAACAATGACGGGATTCCTGCAGCACGTGCCACATTCGCATCGTCTGCACCAAATGTAGGTGCAATGTGAACAATACCTGTACCATCTTCTGTAGTAACATAATCACCCGGTATTACACGGAAAGCCTTATCACTAGGCTTCCAGTTGCCATCTTCGGATACCTCAACCGGTTTCACCCAAGGAATCAACTGCTCATATTCCATACCAACAAGATCAGTGCCTTTGTATTCGGCAATCACTTTAAATGGTACAAGTTTATCTCCAGCTTTGTAGTCCTCCAATTTCAGATCAGCAGCTTTTGCATTGAAGTGTACATTCAATAAAGCTTTTGCCAGAACAACCGTGATAGGTTCTCCGGTATAAGCGTTGTAAGACTGTACAGCCACATAGTCAATTTTGGGTCCCACACAAAGAGCCGTATTTGAAGGCAATGTCCATGGAGTAGTTGTCCAGGCGATAAAATAAGGAGTTCCCCATTCCGTCATTTCCGGTTTAGGATTCTTCATTTTAAATTGGGCAACGGCTGTTGTATCTTTTACGTCCCGATAACAGCCCGGTTGATTCAACTCATGTGAGCTCAATCCTGTTCCTGCAGCCGGTGAATACGGTTGGATCGTATATCCTTTATACAACAATCCTTTTTTATGCAGTTGCTTCAATAGCCACCATAATGTTTCAATATAGCGATTATCATACGTGATATAAGGGTGCTTCATATCCACCCAATATCCCATCCGATGAGTCAGGTCTTCCCACTCCTTGGTATATTTCATCACGTCTTTCCGACAAGCCGCATTGTAGTCGGCAACAGAGATTTTCTTACCAATATCTTCTTTTGTGATACCTAATGCCTTTTCTACACTTAGTTCCACAGGCAGTCCGTGCGTATCCCATCCGGCTTTACGCTTCACCTGATAACCCTTCATCGTTTTGTAGCGACAGAAAATGTCCTTAATGGTACGAGCCATTACATGGTGAATACCCGGCATACCATTAGCCGAGGGAGGTCCTTCGAAAAACACGAACGAAGGACAGCCATCACGTTCTGTCATACTCTTGGCGAAAACCTGGTTCTCGTCCCATTTCTTCAGCACATCTTTGTTCACCTGCGAAAGGTCAAACTGCGAATATTCAGTAAATCTCTTACCCATAGCTGTCTACGATTTTACTATTTACAATTTACAATTTGAGGGGTATCCCCATTTTTAAGGGTGCAAATTTACAAAAACATTTGTTTAGTTGAGCAAAAAGCTAGGACTTTTAATCGGATTCGTGTGAAGTTAACGATTATAAACCGCCTACAGCCTAAACAAAACAAGTATCTCCTTGTTTTAGTGGGAAACCTAAAAGCACTTTAACTTATGAATTACGGTATTAGCATTTTATTCAGAGCAATCCCTTTGGCGATGGCTATTTTTTGCTTCGGATACGGAGCGTTTATTTATGGTTATGGAGATGACGGGAGTCGTGTTGTGGCCGGTCCTGTTGTGTTTTCACTCGGTATGATATGCATTGCACTGTTTTGCACGGCTGCCACTATCATCCGGCAAATCATACATACTTATAATAAATCGGCCAAATACGTTTTGCCGATCATAGGCTATCTGGCAGCCATCATTACTATTATTGGAGGCATCTGCATTTTCAGTAATGCCACTTCCACCTCTGCATTTGTTGCAGGACACGTTATCACCGGCGTTGGATTTATTACTACTTGTGTAGCTACCGCCGCCACCTCTTCTACCCGATTCTCTTTAATTCCGAGGAATTCAAAAGCGACAAGTAATGAAGTTCCGGAAGGAGCTTTTTCCCTTAATCAGAGACGGGCATTGGTAATTGTTGCCATCATCGTTTCGCTGATCGCATGGATATGGGCATTTGTATTATTGGGCAACAGTCATTCTCATCCTGCTTATTTTGTGGCGGGGCATGTAATGGTCGGTCTGGCATGTATTTGTACCAGTTTGATTGCACTGGTAGCTACCATAGCACGCCAGATACGTAATGATTATTCAGAAAAAGAACGGAATAAATGGCCGAAACTGGTTTTATTAATGGGATCTATCTCTTTTGTATGGGGATTATTCGTGATTTTGGCAGATTCCGGAAGTGCAAACGGTACCACCGGATATATTATGCTCGGATTGGGGTTGGTATGTTACAGTATTTCCAGCAAAGTAATCCTGCTGGCTAAGATATGGAGGCAAGAGTTCAAATTAGCCAACCGTATTCCTATGATTCCGGTATTAACGGCATTGACTTGCCTGTTCCTGGCGGCTTTTGTATTCGAGTTTGCCACTATACATGCTGATTATTTCATTCCGGCACGTGTTTTGGTAGGTCTCGGAGCTATTTGCTTTACGCTGTTTTCTATCGTTAGTATATTGGAGAGTGGCACGTCTTCCAAATAAAAAAGTATTCTATCAAAAGGGCGTCACTATATGCCCCGGATAGTGACGCTATCCAAGGCATATAGTGACGCTATCCGGACAGCATAGCGTCACTCTTTTTATTTCTTGTATCTCACCTCATACAGGTCATTCCTACGGTCTTTCAAATTGCGTACACTACCATAAGTATGCAACTCGTTCAGCAAATCCAAGTCAACATCCGATACCAAAATCATTTCGGTGTTAGGAGTTGCCTCCGCCCTCTTTCCGTCTGTTGGAAAAGCAAAGTCGCATGGGGTAAATACACCCGATTGGGCATATTGAATATCCATATTGTGCACACGGGGAAGATTTCCGACACTTCCGGCAATGACTACAAAACATTCATTCTCGATGGCACGTGCCTGCGCACAGACACGAACACGGGAATAGGCATTCTGGGTATCTGTCAGGAAAGGAACAAATAATATCTGCATTCCCTGATCTGCCATCAGGCGGGAAAGTTCAGGAAACTCGACATCATAGCAGATCAAAACTCCAATCTTTGCACAGTCCGTGTCAAAAGTATTCAGAAGTTTACCACCATTAAGTCCCCAGCTTTTTATTTCATCGGGAGTGACGTGTAATTTTTCATACATTTCGTAGGTTCCATCCCGTCGGCAAAGGAAACCTACATTATAAAGCAATCCATCCTCTTTTACGTATGGCATACTCCCGGTTATAATGTTGATATTATAGCTAATAGCCAGATTCATAAACCGTTCCCGAATTTCATCCGTATACTTTGCCAATCCGCGAATAGCCTGCGATTCTCCTTTATCGTTATACTTCGACATCAAAGGAGCATTGAAATATTCCGGGAAAAGAACAAAATCACTTTTATAATCGGATACTGCGTCCACAAAGAATTCTACTTGTTCGAACAGGTCATCCAACGTTTTATAACTACGCATCTGCCATTGCACCAGTCCTACACGAACCGTAGTTTTGGGACTGATATATTCCTGTGTAGGTGGCTGATAATAGATATTATCCCACTGGAGCAAACAAGCATAATGTTTTGATTCTTCATCATTTGGCAGATAATTAGTCATTACCTTACGAACGTGAAAGTCATTCGACAACTGGAAAGTAAGTACCGGATCATAAATCTCGCGTTGACGTACCCGTTCGATATATTCTTTTGGACGCATTTTGTCAGCATATTTATGATAATTCGGTATACGTCCGCCAAACATGATCGCTTTCAGATTCAATGTTTCGCAAAGCTCCTTACGATATTCATACATACGACGTGCGAGACGCAAACCTCGGTAGCTCGGGTGGATGAATACTTCAATGCCATACAGGATATTTCCTTTGGGATTATGTGTATTAAATGTTTCCTTACCCGTAACCTGTGCATACGTATGGTCGTTCTTTACTTTATCATAATCAACAATAATAGAAAGAGCACAACCAACTATTTTATCGTCAACGACTGTGACGATCTGACCCTCCGGAAAGATTTTAATCAACTTCTGTATCTGCTCACGAGTCCAAAACACATCGCTACCGTCAGAATAAACACGGGTAAACGATTGGGATAGTTGTACATAATCTTCTATTTGCAGATTGCGTATCTGCACTTTATTAATTTTTATCGGATGTTGTTCCATAACAATACGTGTTTTTATATAAAGACTGTGCAAAGGTACTGTTTATCTTTATACATTGTCATTGCAAAATTAAAAATGCATTATACTTAATTTTAATACATGCTTCAGAAATGGCTACAGTGCTTTAACATCACATAATTTTCATACAGATTCTTGCGCCGTTTAATTTGCGACTTCCGAAAATTATCGTACATTTGCAACGCATAACATTTTATACCCACAGAAGCAGTGAACCTGCTTCAACTCCAGTAGCAGGCATTTTTATGCCTGTTGCTGCCGTAGATACGCGGTTTCGTACCCCCGTGGGGAACGTTAATGCGTCCCCAGCTTCTGTGGAGTGTTATGCAACGGGAAAGGCGGAACCGTTTTTTTTATTCCCGCCTATCTTAAAACCGTTGTATCATGCATGAAGAACAAAACAATGCACCTGTAAAAACCGTTCGAAGCAATCGGCAGGAAGCTAATTTTCCTAATCTGGAAGAAAAAGAAAACCTAAAACAGTTTTATTTAGCCCAATCACGACGACTATGCCCTACCGTATCAGTCGATCGTTCGGAATCACAACGTCTGGGAGCGTTACACCACAAAATCAAACATTTTATTAAAGCGTTAACCAACCTCGACCGTTCATGGGAAAATGGGATGCCGGAGATGCAAAAGGCTTGCCTGCATTTCTTTTCTTTACAAAATTCACCTCGCACAGAGTGTCAAAAGATTTTTGAAGAATGGGCAAAATGGTCGAACTTCCTGATATCAGCTTCTTGCTATCATGGTTTTGTCAGTCAGATGTTGCAGGATTATCAACGTCAATTACGTGACTTGGAAAAGCTCTTGGGCGGCAAACCTTCCGAAACTTTGGAGAATGTATCTGACCGTTAAGTCATACAGATAGATATTGATATTGCATCGAACTGACGTTAAAAGTAGTTCGTTTCTTGACGATTTTAATTCTTTTCAGTATAAAAATGAATGAAACGGTGCAGAAATGAATGAAAGTTTTTCCTACTATAAAGTTGAAAAACATAAAAACATCTGCCACCTGCAACCAAACGCGTGTAACACACTAGTTAATAAATAGTTGGAGCGTGGCAGATACCTGCGGCAGATAGGTTGCAGATAAAGTATCTGCAACACGTTATATAATCAAAGAAAAAGCCTTGATTCCTTTATGCAAAGCTATGGGATAATTGGGGTGACTCTATGGAGAAATTTTGGTATCTCTACGGGGAAACGACAGTATCCTTACGTAGAAACTGTAGTGTCCCGCCTTAGAAACTCTCGTTTCCTACCGTGGAAACTGTAATTTCTAATGCCGGAAACGACAGTTCCCCGCCTGGAAACGGGAAGTTAATGCATACAATAAACTTTTTCCCTCCTGGAGAATTGGCTTATGCAAGGCTTATACTGTGTTGCAGATACTTTGATCTGCAACCTATCTGCAACAGTATCTGCAACGCTCCAACTATTTATCAACTAGTGCATTACACGCTTTTCGTTGCAGGTGGCAGATGTTTTCATGTTTTTTCAACTTTATAGTAGTTCCCAAAAGTTTCAAATAAAAACAATTATGACACCATACCATTGGTACGATGTCATAATCTTAATAGAACCATGCCAAGAAACCGAAGTCATAATGACATGATGAAATTACACTAACCTAATTTATTTATTTTTCTTCCAAAGTTTGCTCATATCTTCCAGTGTCTTACCTTTCGTTTCAGGTACCCAACGCCAAACGAAGATGGCAGCAGCCACACAGATTATTCCATATAAACTATATGCAAACATTGGGCTGAAGTCGTACAGTGCCGGGAAAGTAGAAGATACAATGTAATTGAATATCCATTGGAATGCTACGGCGATTGCTACCGCTTTACCACGGATCGTGTTCGGGAATATTTCCGAGATCAACACCCAGCAAATCGGTCCCCAAGACATCATAAAGAATGCTGCATACACAATCACTGAAAGTACCGGTAGAATACCCTTTATTGCCATGCTATCACACATTGCTACTGCAAAGGCTCCTACAGCCATACCGATAGAACCGATTATCAACAGCGGTTTACGTCCAAAGCGGTCTACAGTGAAGATTGCAACCAATGTAAAGACAATGTTTACAATACCCATAATAACTGTTTGCATCATGCCACCTCCTTCTGCACCTGCATTTTCGAAAATACGAGGAGCATAATAAAGTACCGCATTAATACCGATAGCCTGTTGGAATACAGAAAGCAAAATACCGATCACAATTACTGCCACTCCATAAGTAAAGATTTTCTCTGTCTTTTCATGAGCAGTAGCTTTAATATCATTAAGAATTTCCTGTGCTTTTGTCTTACCATTGATCTTTTCAAGGATCGAATAAGCCTTTTCATCTTGCTGTATCAATACAAGATAACGAGGAGTCTTGGGAACAAAGAACAATAACAGACCGAAGAAAGCGGCAGGGAAAGCTTCCGAACCGAACATGTAACGCCATCCTTCATAAACAGTCCACATATCAGATTCAGCACTAACAGACAGTACACCGGCTGCATCTTTCAAAATAATAGGATTTTGATGGTCGCCCATAATCAGGAAATTCACGAAGTATACTACCAACATACCGAAGATGATAGCAAACTGGTTACACGATACAAGCGTTCCACGAATATTAGAAGGAGCAATTTCAGCAATATACATCGGACAGACTGCAGAAGCCAGTCCAACACCGATACCGCCCAAAACACGATACAAATTAAAAGCAATCAGCAAATCCATGTTCGGCTTTCCATATTCGAAGAATAAGACTTCCGGATAATAAGAACCTAATGCTGAAAGGAAAAAGAGTACGGCAGCAAGCCTTAGAGAATTACGACGTCCCAAACGGGAAGCAAATATACCGGACAAAGCACCACCCAGTACACAGCCAATTAATGCACTGGAAGATGTGATTCCATGCATTACTTTATTGTATTGAAAATCAGAGGCCGAAAGGAAAAAAGCCTCCAAGCCTTTCTCTGCACCGGAAATAACCGCTGTATCGTATCCGAAAAGCAGTCCTCCCAAAATGGCGACAGAGGTTATCGAATATAGGTAGAGTTTACTACCTTCGTTCGTTGTATTAATCATGGTTATAAGTAGATAAAGTAGTGTTGTAGTAGTTGGATTTATATCACCACAGATTTCACAGATTGACACAGATAAAATTCAAAATAAGAGAGAAGAAAATTAATCTGTGACGATCCGTGTAATCTGTGGTGGGGTTAATTAGCAATACATATTCAGAATTGCTTCATAAAGTTCTTGTTTACCGCTAGTCTGCTTCGGTTCACCGTTTGCTTTTGCATAAGCAACTACATCTTCCAAAGTCAACTTGCCATCTTCAAACTCCTTACCTTTACCGCCATCGAATGAAGCGTAACGGTCAGCCAACATTTTCTTATAGGGAGATTCGTTCAGCAGAGCAGCTGCACTTTCCAATGCACGAGCCATAGCGTCCATACCTGCGATGTGAGCGATGAAGATATCTTCCAGGTCAGTAGAGTTACGACGAGTTTTAGCGTCGAAATTTGTTCCACCGTTACCCAAGCCGCCGTTGCGGATTATTTGCATCATAGCTTGTGTCAGTTCGTAGTTGTCAATCGGGAATTGGTCTGTATCCCAACCATTCTGATAATCACCACGGTTAGCATCGATAGAACCCAACATGCCGTTGTCTACTGCTACTGCCAATTCGTGTTCGAAAGTGTGACCAGCCAAAGTTGCGTGGTTTACTTCAATGTTCACTTTGAAATCTTTATCCAAGCCATGAGCTTTCAGGAATCCGATTACTGTTTCTGTATCTACATCATACTGATGTTTTGTCGGTTCCATCGGTTTCGGTTCGATCAGGAAAGTACCTTTGAAACCACGGGCACGAGCATAATCACGAGCGATGGTCAGCATTTTTGCCAGGTGTTCTTTTTCACGTTTCTGATCTGTATTCAGAAGAGACATATAGCCTTCACGGCCACCCCAGAATACATAGTTCTGACCACCCAGTTCGATCGTTGCATCGATTGCATTCTTGATCTGAACAGCAGCACGAGCTACTACGTCAAAATCAGGGTTAGTAGCAGCACCGTTCATATAACGTGCATGGCCAAATACGTTGGCAGTACCCCACAACAGTTTGATGCCAGTTTCAGCTTGTTTCTGTTTTGCATAAGCTACGATTGCTTTCAGATTAGCTTCGTATTCTTCGATGCTTGCACCTTCAGAAACCAAGTCTACATCGTGGAAACAGTAGTATTCGATACCCATTTTCTGCATGAATTCGAAACCTGCGTCCATTTTATCTTTTGCAGCTTGTATAGCGTCAGCATTACTATTCCAAGGGAATTGTTTTGTTCCGCCACCGAATTGGTCGCCACCTTCAGCACACAAAGTATGCCACCATGCCATAGCAAATCTCAACCAATCTTTCATCTTCTTGCCGTTGATAACCTTTTCAGCATCGTAGTAACGGAATGCCATCGGATTCTTACTATCTTTACCTTCGAACTTAATCTTTTCAATTCCCGGGAAAAATTCTTTTGTTGCCATAATTCTTTTATTTTTAAAATGGTTATTATTTAAATTGTTAATTATTTATCTGAAGAAAGAACCGGAGCCGGTATGTTACCGGTCATCGACTTTTCAAGACGGTATTTCCATTTTGCGTACGCGTCAGCATATTCTTGGCGTTTTGCCACATTAGGCTCAATCACATCCAGTTTGTCAAGCGTAGCAAATGCTTCATTGTTATCCTTGTAGATACCTGCACCGATGCCCGCACCTTTCGCAGCGCCTACGGAACCATCTGTATCGTAAAGCTCGATAGTAGCTCCTGTGACTCCCGCCAAAGTATCGCGGAAGATAGAACTCAAGAACATATTAGCGTGTCCGGCATGGATCATCTTCACAGGAATTCCCATTTGCTCCATGATATCAATGCCATATTTAAAAGAGAATACAATACCTTCTTGAGCGGCACGGATAATGTGGTGTTTGCCATGTGCATTGAAGTCCAGTCCACGGATGCTGCAACCGATTTCTTTATTATTCAACATACGTTCGGCACCATTACCAAAGGGCAGAATACTGATTCCTGCACTGCCGATAGGAGCTTTGGAAGCCAATACATTCATTTCATTATAAGATATTCCTTCGGGAGCAATGTTGCGTTTTACCCATGAATTGAGAATACCCGTTCCGTTGATGCAAAGCAATACTCCCAAACGTGTCTGGTCTATGGTATGATTGACATGCGCAAAGGTATTGACGCGTGACTGCGGATCATAGTTCACTTCACCGTTCACACCATAAACCACTCCTGATGTTCCTGCCGTAGAAGCAATCTCTCCCGGATTAAACACGTTCAAAGAAAGGGCATTGTTAGGCTGGTCGCCTGCACGATAAGTAATCGGTGTCCCTTCTTTCAGTCCAAGCTCTTTGGCAGCTATTGCATTTACACGTCCTTGTTCAGCGAAGGTCGGCTTAATATCTGCAATCAAAGAAGAATCAAACCCGTAATAATCCATTAAGAAATCAGCCACCCGATTGTTCTTGAAATCCCAGAACATACCTTCCGAAAGTCCGGAAACAGTTGTGCAGATTTCTCCACTCAACTTCATGGCAATATAATCGCCCGGCAGCATTATCTTATCAATCTGCTCATAGATGGTAGGTTCGTTTTCTTTAATCCACGCCAACTTGGAAGCGGTAAAGTTTCCCGGTGAGTTCAACAAATGAGAAAGACATCTCTCCTCCCCGATTGTCTCAAACGCTTTCTGACCGTATGGCACCGCACGGGAGTCACACCAGATGATAGCAGGACGCAATACATGCTGATTCTTATCAACACAAACCAATCCGTGCATCTGATAAGAGATACCGATGGCTTTAATTTCAGCGGCACTCACTCCGGATTCGGTCATAATAGCCTGCGTAGCCAACTTTAAGTTTTCCCACCAACTTTCAGGATCTTGTTCCGCCCATCCGGGATTCACTGCAATAATATTCGCTTCTGTTTTCGGAAAAAATGCCGAGGATACACATTTACCAGTCTCCGCATTTACCAAACTCGCTTTTACAGACGAGCTACCTATGTCATAACCTAATAGAAACATAATTTTATTTACGATTAAACGATTTACTATTTACGATTTAACGCTCAATGCCCGACTATTAATACTTTAACATTCAACGCCTAATACTTAATATCTAATACTTGATACTTAATACTTGAATAAAGTCTACCTTCTCACCTTATTATATATCTTCTTATCAAATTTATAATAACGGGCAGCACGGTGAGCCACTCCTTGTTGTTTTTCTTCCAAAGGAACTACATATTCCATCATTGCTATTTTTTTATGGAAGTTACGCACGTCCACGGCTTTGTCGTATACTAATTCAAAAAGAGTCCTTAATTGTGCGGCTGTAAATTTACGCGGAAGCAGTTCGAACAACATGGAAGGATTAAATTCTACGAACTGACGAATATAAGTCATTGCCTCCTTTATAATCAGATTATGGTCGAAAGCCAGTGTTTTCACGTCTTTCAAAGCGACCCAGCAAGCCTGGTGATCGTCCAGATTCTTATCCAACGTACGGTCTATCTTCACCATCGACAAATATGCAATGGTAACAATACGCTCCACTTTTGACTGCATAGCTCTTTCCAACCAACGTACATCTTTCGGATTACTCGTTCTGTTTTTAGAACCAAATGCTTTAAACTGCATCAGATTCACATTTTTAAGTCCTGTCAGTTCATACAAAACTCGTTGTGCAGCTTCATCCAAGGCTTCATCCATATAGATAAGACTTCCGGGAAGTTTCATATCATGATATACTTCTCCATTATCCTCACCTGCACGTTTTACAAGCAACACTTTCAGTTGTTCTCCGTCAAAACCAATCACTACACAGTCTACTGATATATGATTGTTTGCTAAAGGTGTATTTTTCTGTAAATTTTGCATATACATTTCTTTAAGACGATGCAAATATAGAGGCTACAAACCATCAAAACAAAATAAGAAACATGCTATAAAACATTGTTTTTCATATAAATACATATCATACATTCTACAATATGAATAGTTAGTGTTATCTTACGAATTACAATATGTATTTTAGTATTTCCGCGAGTGAGTAATTGTATAAAGTACAAAAACTAGATGGACGCTTTATTATCAGTACTTTTCATATCATTTCCAGCAGATAGCGGTAAAGGTACTTATTGTATTTTAAACGATATGCCATTTTGTACCTTATCGTTTTTTATTCTATCTTTGTCGGGTAAATATTAAAAAAACTAAAATGGAACGTCATCCAGTCATTTTATCCATTGCCGGCTCCGATTGTTCGGGAGGCGCAGGTATTCAAGCAGACATAAAAACAATCTCCGCTTTAGGTGGCTATGCGGCATCGGCTATTACTGCCATCACCATACAAAACACACTGGGAGTACGTGCCGTACAATCTATCGCCCCTGACATTGTTCGTGGACAAATAGAAGCAGTGATGGACGACCTGCAACCGGTTGCCATCAAAATAGGAATGGTAAATGATATTCAAATTGTTCGTGTGATTTCCGACTGTTTACAAAAATATTCACCTGCATACGTCGTCTACGATCCGGTAATGGTGTCTACCAGCGGAAAGAAACTCATGACAGATGAAGCTATAGAAGAAATAAAAAAAGAACTTTTGCCGCTTGTGACATTAATCACCCCCAACATCGACGAAGCGAAGGTGCTTACAGGTAAAAGTATTCACAACATTCAAGACATGCAGGCAGCCGCCAAAATGCTGACGGACGATTATCACACTAGCATCTTGTTAAAAGGCGGACATCTGGAGGGAGACAATATGTGCGACCTTTTGCACACGTCCGAATCTATCTATCATATATATGAGGAGAAAAAGATAGAAAGCCATAACCTGCATGGAACCGGGTGTACCCTCTCCTCTGCCATTGCTACTTATCTGGCCAAAGGATACCCCATGCGAGAATCCATCCAGCACGCTAAAACGTATATCACTCAAGCTATTATCGCAGGAAAAGAATTGAATGTCGGACACGGCAACGGCCCTTTATGGCATTTTCCGGACTCCGTTGCACAAATGTGTACATTTTGTGCGGTTGTATCATAAAAATACGTAACTTTGCACCCGCAATTAAAAATCAATTAAATAATAAAAATATGAAAGCATTTGTATTTCCCGGTCAAGGCGCTCAATTTGTAGGAATGGGTAAAGACCTGTATGAAAACTCAGCTTTAGCAAAAGAATTGTTTGAAAAAGCAAATGATATCCTCGGATATCGCATTACAGATATCATGTTCGACGGCACAGACGAAGATCTTCGTCAGACAAAGGTTACTCAGCCTGCCGTATTCCTTCACTCTGTTATCTCTGCTCTTTGCATGGGTGATGACTTCAAACCGGAAATGACTGCCGGCCACTCACTCGGCGAATTCTCTGCATTGGTAGCTGCCGGTGCATTGAGTTTTGAAGATGGTTTGAAACTTGTGTATGCACGTGCAATGGCTATGCAGAAAGCTTGTGAAGCTACTCCTTCTACTATGGCTGCCATTATAGCATTGCCTGATGAGAAAGTAGAAGAAATCTGCGCAGCAGTAAATGCAGAAGGTGAAGTTTGCGTACCGGCTAACTACAACTGCCCGGGACAAATCGTTATCTCCGGTTCTGTACCAGGTATCGAAAAAGCTTGCGAACTGATGAAAGCGGCCGGAGCTAAACGTGCCCTTCCGCTGAAAGTAGGTGGTGCTTTCCATTCTCCATTGATGGACCCTGCCAAAGTTGAATTGGAAGCTGCTATCAAGGCTACGGAAATTCATACTCCTAAATGTCCGGTATATCAGAATGTAGACGCACTTCCTCACACTGATCCTGCAGAAATCAAAAAGAACCTGGTTGCCCAGCTGACTGCTTCCGTACGCTGGACACAGTCTGTTAAGAATATGGTTGCCGACGGTGCTACTGATTTTACAGAATGTGGCCCGGGTGCAGTACTTCAAGGACTGATTAAGAAAATTGACGGTACTGTCAACGCTCACGGTATTGCATAAGCATCCGTAAGAAAGACTTTATCTTTAAATATATGAAGCGTGTTGGTAACTATTGCCAACACGCTTTTTTATATTAAGCCTATTCATAGCATACGGATTAACATGTTGTATAACACCCCATTACTTTTCTTTTCCGGCAAACTTTCCGTATCTTGCTATTGTTTTTATTACAGGAATCATTTACTCAAATTTATGAGCCATGAAAATACATGAATATCAAGCGAAAGAGATTTTCTCCAAGTACGGAATACCTGTCGAGAGGCACACTTTATGCCGTACAGCCGCAGGTGTCATAGCCGCTTACCGGAGGATGGGAACAGACAGGGTGGTTATAAAAGCACAGGTATTAACCGGAGGCCGGGGAAAAGCCGGAGGAGTGAAACTGGTAAACAATACGGAAGATGCTTATCAGGAAGCTAAAAATATTCTCGGAATGAGTATTAAAGGACTTCCGGTCAATCAAGTACTGGTTAGTGAGGCGGTAGATATTGCTGCCGAATATTATGTCAGTTACACCATCGACCGAAATACACGTTCTGTCGTTCTGATGATGAGTGCATCCGGCGGTATGGATATCGAAGAGGTAGCCCGTCAGACACCGGAGAAAATCATCCGATATTCAATCAATCCATTTATTGGTCTTCCCGACTATCTGGCAAGGCGTTTTGCTTTCTCCCTCTTTCCTCAAATGGAGCAGGCGGGTAAAATGGCGGCCATCCTTCAGGAACTTTATAAGATCTTCATGGAAAATGATGCATCATTAGTGGAAGTAAATCCGCTGGCACTAACCAAGAAAGGTACGTTGATGGCTATTGACGCAAAGATTGTTTTTGATGACAATGCGCTCTATCGCCATCCAGAGGTACATGCTTTATTTGATCCGACGGAGGAAGAAAGAATAGAAGCAGACGCTAAAGATAAAGGATTCAGTTATGTCCACATGGATGGTAACATCGGTTGTATGGTAAATGGTGCCGGACTCGCTATGGCTACTATGGACATGATTAAACTTTATGGAGGTCAGCCAGCCAATTTTCTCGACATTGGTGGTAGTTCCAATCCTGTCAAGGTAATTAAAGCCATGAAACTTTTATTGCAGGATGAAAAAGTGAAAGTGGTCCTGATTAATATTTTTGGAGGAATCACCCGCTGTGATGATGTAGCAATGGGGCTTCTTCAGGCATTCGAGCAGATAAACAGTAATATACCTGTTATCGTACGGCTTACAGGCACTAATGAGCATATCGGACGGGAACTGTTACGGAATTACAGCCGTTTCCAAATAGCCACAACGATGAAAGAAGCTGCTCTTATGGCTCTGAAAGCATAATAAGTACCCAAATCATTAATAAATAAAGCAATTATGAGCATATTAATAGATAAATCCACCCGCCTGATTGTACAGGGAATCACCGGGAGAGACGGGCTTTTCCACGCCAAGAAGATGAAAGAATACGGAACCCATGTTGTTGGAGGAACTTCTCCGGGCAAAGGAGGAACAGATGTAGACGGCATCCCCGTATTCAATACTATGTATGACGCGGTTGAACAAACGAAAGCCAATACTTCTATCATTTTTGTTCCGGCACGTTTTGCGGCAGATGCCATTATGGAGGCAGCAGATGCGGGCATCCGGTTAATTGTCTGTATTGCGGAAGGAATCCCCACGCTGGATGTAATTAAGGCGCACCAGTTTGTCGAACAAAAAGGTGCTATGCTGATCGGCCCCAACTGTCCGGGACTGATCTCTCCGGGAAAAAGCATGGTAGGCATTTTACCGGGACAGGTCTTTTTAGAAGGGAATGTCGGGGTTATCAGTCGTAGCGGAACACTTACTTACGAGATCGTGTATCACTTAACAGCTAATGGTATGGGACAATCCACCGCTATCGGCATCGGGGGCGATCCTGTTGTAGGTCTTCATTTCCGTCAACTGCTGGAGATGTTCCAAAATGATCCGGAAACAGAAGCAATCGTTCTGATTGGAGAGATTGGAGGAAATGCGGAAGAGCAAGCGGCCGAATATATCCGCAATAATGTAACCAAACCTGTGGTAGCATTTATTGCCGGGCAATCAGCTCCTCCGGGAAAGCAGATGGGACATGCAGGAGCTATCATTTCGGGAAGTTCCGGTTCGGCAAAAGAGAAGATTGAATCTTTAGAAGCTGCCGGTATCCGGGTAGCACAAGAACCTTCGGATATACCGAAATTATTGAAAAGATAAACTCCCAAAGAGAAAGAAAAGACAAAAGTAGTCATATCATAACAGATGCAGATTCACTCCCTCAAATAAGTAATTACATACTTATCGTTTAGAGTAAATCTGCATTTATTTTACATACCTTTCTTTATACCTAATTTTATAAGAAGAGCATTCATAGGATATGCACAGAAGAAACCGAAAAGCATAGCCAACTGCATCATAAACCAGAATATCCATGTGTCTTTGGGTAATGGTTCATTGATGAACAATACAAAATAGACAATCGCCATCCAGCCATACATTCCTACCTGCCAGGATAAAAGAGAAAAGAAATCCGCTTTGAAAGCACGAGCCAAGGCATTACCTACCGATATTTTTTCCATCTCCCGAATAGCATAGAATTGGAAATAAACACCAATCATCAAAGCCAGAATAAAGTCAAGTACCCAATTACCAAAGAGCTGACTTCCTGCCACAGTTACAGGAACATAGTTTGTGAACCACTCTCCTATGATATCTGCCAATGTACATCCTGCACCACAATGAAGCGCCGACAAAGCTACCGATTGCCAATAAGGACGTTGCATTCCCTGCATCGACATTTCTCCCTGCATGGCCATATCCATCTCCATATTATCTTTCATACCGGACATATCCATTCCCTTCATATCAGACATATCTTTCATGCCAGACATATCCATTTTCATCCCATCATCCTCAGCTTTCATCGGACTACTCCGTCCAAACTTATTATACGCCCATAAAGCTAAATAACTTCCCCATAATGCAGATAATATCCAGACTGCATTCATTATCTTCATTGATTGCGGACGATGTGTCAGGTCTATGGCAATATGTACTGCAATTCCGATACCTGAACATACTAAGAAAACGGCTATTAAATTGAGCATGGCTGTATGTTTTTTAAAGATTCAGATTACAAAACATCCTTTATTTGTGAATAGTTCACCCCATTACTTTAATTTTATCCCGTCGAACTATTCCCTACACGAGTTGTTATCATTTTATAATCAAAACAATAGAATTATGAGCAGACGTAGACAATTAGAGCATGAAGTATCTGTTGCTCAAGAAAGAATAAAGAAAGCTGCAAAAGATACACCGAAGGATATCCTGAAATTATGGGAACAAGAGCTGGTAGACCTGGAATTGGAACTCAATAATATGGTGGATGATGAAGAAGATAACAATGAGGATTAACAGAAGAAAGGCGCGCTAGTTACCTAGTGCGCCTTTCTCTATTACTGTATATGTATTCAGTATTAATTCTTTGGCAATGCTTCTTTTACTACCATTGAACGACCTACATATTCTGCACCGTTCAATTGTTCGATAGCTTTAGCAGCTTCTGCATCATCCGGCATTTCGATAAACGCAAAACCTTTTGATCTTCTAGTTTCACGATCTGTGATTAACTTTACTGAAGCAACTGTTCCATACTCTTCCATTACATGTCTCAAATCTGATTCCTTAACATTATAGCTAAGATTTCCAATGTACAAATTCATAAAATACAAATATAAAAAATTAATAATTCAATAAGAAAGTTTTAGGAAGATCTTAATTAGAGATGGATATGCTCAAATAAATGAGAAGATTCATGTAAAAAAATCAAATCGTAATAAACCTCTTTATTGTTGTTGGTACAAAGGAAAGCATTATTTGGGGATATTGCACTATATTCTCTCCTTTTTCTTTCTGCAAAACATCTTTTTTATGAAAATAGGCCAATACTTAACGTTCTTATTCTTTTTATACCAAGCCATTCCATGTAAACTACCGGATTAGTCTTTCTGCAAATTCTTCGCTACAAATTCCTCAAAAAACGTTTTCTTATAGTTTCCACCTCCTATTCCTATCTCATAAGACTTAATAAAAATATCATTGGTATCAAAAGAGTCAATCCGTGAGGTATTGACAATATAGGACTTGTTTATCCGGAGAAACTGTTTAGCGGGCAGTTGCTCATGAATATTTTTCAGATTCATCTTAGTAATCACCCGCTGACCTTCCAATTGGAGAATGGAATAATCCTTTAGTCCTTCAATAAAAAGAATATCACTGAAGTTTATCTTGATATAGCGTCGTTCCGATTTGATGAAGATATATTCTTCCTGTATCTCCTCCACTCTTTCGGCTGTTTCCGACAATAACAGTTTATGATATGCTATTGCCTTATTGACTGCTTTCAGAAAACGGTTCATTTCAATGGGCTTCACCAGATAATCAATGGCACTTACTTCATAACTATCGAGTGCATATTCCGCATACGCCGTTGTAAAGACAATCAACGTATTCACGGGAATGCTTTGTGCAAATTCTATTCCGGTAATTCCCGGCATCTGAATATCAAGGAAAATCAGATCAACCGTATATTCATTTATATAAGCGGACGCTGCGATAGCATTATTAAAGCTACCCACCAATGTCAGTTGTGGAATCTGCTCCACCAATGACTTCATACCTTTGCGAGCTACCGGCTCGTCATCAACAATAATACAATTCATAAGTTTAGATGTAAGTTGACATTATAAGTTGTTTCTTTATCTTCTATCTGTAACGTATACCGTGATTCATAAAGTAAATCCAGTCTGCGTTTCACATTGGCCAATCCTATTCCCCCTTCCCGCTTAACAGGAACACGGGGCTTAGAATTTTCGCAACGAAACGTCAACCGTTTATTATGCACAGAAAAATACAGGTGAACATAAGATAAATTGTCGCTATCCAAATTATGTTTCACCGCATTCTCTACAAAAGGGATAAACAATAACGGAGGAATACAGATATTCTCCATATTTCCCTCTTGAAAGATTGTATATTCAAAATGATCCCTTCTCACCTTCTCCAATTCAAGAAAGCTGGTGAGAAACTGTATATCTGCAGTAAGAAATACTTCTCTTCTTGTACTGTCATTCAACTGGTAGCGAAGTAGATTGTCCAGTTTCTCCAATATCTGTGAAGCCTCATCCGGAGCATCCTTTACCAAAATATTGGCATTATTCAGCATATTAAAAAGAAAATGCGGATTGATCTGTTTCTTTAATTGTTGCAATTCTGTCTGTTTAGTCGCCTTCTCCAATTCAAGAATCTTTTTATCGGAGACAACCCAACGGCGGAATAGTTCAAAGCTCGTACAGCCACCTGCACTTAATAGCAGTACTAATACTCCATAAGCAATACTATCAAAAGAAACAGCGTGGTTATCCTGTATACAAAACCCACGAATACCGTATCGTTGATATAATGGAGACAGAAATATAAATCCTAATAATACACTCACTAAATTGACTCCGAGAAACGAAATCCAATAACACCATAACTTGCGCTTGGCTTTATACAGGAAACGGGGCACTAACCAATATATATTCAGATAGATAGGAAATGCAAAAACCAATATACTAACCGGATATGCATATAGGAAACCTTCTCTAGTAAAATCTCCATATACATTCTGAAAGCCCAAAAAGAGTATAATAAATAGCAATAGTAAGTTACTGATAAGCCTGAAACGGTCATTTACCAGATTCTTCCCCCATTCGTATACATTCCAGGTATCTTTCATAATTCCAACATTAAACCAATGGTACACAGTGCCTCATCATTATAGCCACTTTTTAATTGATAACCTCCCGGATATAACAAGTCCAATCGTTGCCGTAACTTGTCAAAAGCAGGTGCTACTTGCAGACTTTCCTTTTTTCGCAGACAGTATGTACAAATAAATCGAAGCTGATTCTCTTCCATTTGAAAATCGATCCTTATATTTTCTCCCTTTCCATTCTCTCCACATACAGTTGTCTGAATCACATATTCTATCACAGGCATAAACAATAAAGGAGGAACTTGTATATAACGCACTTCATTCAGGATGTTGACTTCAAAATTAAACTCCGGATTACATAGTTTCTCCAACTTCATATAATCAGTCATAAAATCGATATCATCTCCCAACAATACCTGTTGCCGTTCACTTTCATAAAGTTGGTATCTAAGCAACCGACTTAATTTAAAGATAAGCAATGACGCCTTTTCTCCATCTTCTCCCAGCAAGGTTCGTACCTTATTCAATATTCTCGAAAAAAACTCCGGTTGGAGTTGATCTTTCAAATGATTTAGATCAGTCTGTATGCTAATATTCTCCAATTCATTTAATCGTTGTTGATAGGCCACCCAACGATGCAGAAAAATAGTAAAAGAAAAAGCCAGGAAATAGAGTATCAGTGCCAATGCATTTATCAACAGAAAGAAAGGGAGATCACTGTTTAGTCTTTGCATCTGTTCGGGTATAACATAATATTGCCCTAGAAAACAAATAGCACCAACCATGGCGGTCAGCATAAATCCAACAAGGCAACTCAAATATATGATATACTTTTTATATCTACGCTGAAACAGATAACCGGGAATTAACCAGTAAGTATGCAGATTTATGATTCCCCATAGAATGACAGAAAGTAAAAGACTAACTCCCGTAGAAAGATTTAGCCCTAAACTATCGCTTTCGACAAAAGTGCCTCTGAACACTAAAAAGGAGACTACAAGAAATATCCCAATTTGCTTCAGTAACGTATATAATAGTATCTTAACTGACATCAGGCGATAAAGTTACCATTTTTTTAGAACTTATACTTCATTCCCACCGAAACATACATTGCCGGTTTAAAATATGGATCAGTATCTTTAGACATATCTTCGAAGAAAGCCTTTAAAGTGCGGGTAGTGTAATAAGCTATTCTGCTACACGACACACCGGCAGTAGCAGTGATTGAAAAAGAATTCCCCATACTTACTTCCGGTTGTAAACCTACAATAATGAATTGCTGGGAAAACATAGTATCTTTTCCTTCTCTTTCCAACAATGCCAATGACCCGTTCATCTCTGCCACGATCCTTAGATTCAGATATTTATTCATTTTCATTCCTGCCGATACTTCCATGGCATTCAGCATCGAAACTTTAATTTGATAACGTCCTTCAGTGCTCCAATCAAAATAAATAGCAGGAAATACCATCGGATAACCAAATGTGTTGTTCACAGCCAAACCAGCCCCAAGAGATAAATTGGACTTGAACTGCCGGATGAAAATAACTCCTCCCTGTCCCAGAACATTCTTCAGTTTTACATCAGAAGAGGTATAGACGCCTGCACCGACAGTCGTCAACAAAAGCCATTTTTTGCTGATAGGGCGAATATTGGTTACGCTCAACTGCATATTTATAATTTGATCTATGTCTATGTAAGATTGAAGATTCTTATTATTCATTGCCGTATAGCTTCCTCCTGCCGAAATCATCCAAAGAGTTGGCTGATTTCTTTCATTCATTTTCTGTGATACGGGAATATTGACGTTCCCTTCCACAAAGCACATATCCCCTTTCCCGGGATACTGTCCATTTTCATCTTTATATCGGGAAGAAGATATATACCCGGTTTTCACAGTAACCTGTGCCTGTATATTTTCAGGAAGTAATAGAAACAAGGCGAACGCACTTAACAAAATAATCCTCATTCTTTTATCTGTTTTAGGGTTTGAATGAGACAAAAGTAGAGTTTTACCGATCTGCGTAGAGAGTTTGTAGACCAAACCCGGCATTAAGTAGACCAAACCTGTAAATTTGTAGCCTGTTTGGTCTGAATGTATTATATAAAAAAATAAAAGACTACCTTTCAACCGAAGATAGTCTTTTATCCGTATATCATTTTTTAATTATCCACAATGGAAATACTTATGTACGAGATCTAACATCTCCATCGGCTTTCCTTCCAAATCCGCACGCAATGTTTTATCTTCATAACCACGAAGTCTGCGGATGATACCGTCAATCATTGCCGGGCTGAATACATTATATTGTTCAAAGATTGCCCGTTGTTGTTGCAGGCAATCGGCAGAAGCTTCACAGCTATCCGGCAGTTGCGCCAGTGATTTCAGCTTATCTTCGTTTTCTTTCTGATGGATATTCACATTTACATAAGTTTTTTCAGCAATGTCCAGCGCATTTTCAATCTCAAAACCATGACGGCAGGCAACAGCCAAACCAGCCAACAGTTGATACAAATCTGCCGAACCATCCGGAGAGCGCATTTCTACAGTCTGCTTCTGGCTGGTGTCAAAATGACTTTCAGCTTCCAACGGATTTGCCAATGTACACATATCTGTTTTTGCAGCCCATCCCAGAGGTACACGCACTAATACAGAGCGGTTACGATCTCCCCAACAAACATTGGTAGGTGCTTCCTGATGAGGAACGAGACGGAAATAAGAAGTAGGGTTGGTATTTCCAAAAGCAGTAATTGACGGAGCAAGCACCATCATTCCGGCAATTGCCTTGCGTGCTGTTTCCGACAAAACACCGTCTTTCAGCATCTGGTTCTTTCCGTCTTTCATGATACGCATGTGGACATGCAAGCCCGAACCTGCTTTACCTGCCGTAATCTTTGGAGCAAAGGTTACATTGTATCCATATCTAAATCCCAGGTTACGAATCACCCATTTGGCAATCATTAATTGATCTGCTGCCTGCGATACGGGAACCGGCAGGAATTCTATTTCATTCTGCTCATAGATATAACCATCCAGCGTAAAATTACCCACTTCGGAATGTCCATACTTTATTTGCCCGCCTGTCTGTGCGATGTAAGACATACATTGAGTACGGAACTCATTGAATTTAGCATAAGGACCCGATTCGTGATAACCACGTTGGTCGGTTGCCTGAAACATACCAGTATCCGGAGCTATTACATAATATTCCAATTCGCCCATTGCCTGAAATTCCATTCCGGTAACTTCTGTAAAAGTTTTGCTTGCTTTGTAAAGAGTGTGTTCTGGTGCACTTTCGAGGGGTTCACCGTCTTTATTGAAGAAAGAGCACAGCATAGACAGCGTCGGAATCTCGGCAAACGGATCAACGAATGCTGTGCAAAAACGGGGAATTACATAAAGGTCACTACTGCCCGCTTCTATAAATGAGAAAAGGCTGGAACCGTCTACCCGTTCTCCACATGTGAGAATAGCTTCCAGATAAGCTTGATTGTTGATGACAAAGTTCAGAGTTTTCAGACGCCCGTCTCCCGCCGGATACATAAAATTAACCATGCGGATATCTTTTTGCTGGATAAATGAGATAATGTCAGCTTTTGTAAACTCTGAAGTTTGTTTTTGAAGGAATGCCACCAACTGGTTAGCATTCATTGATAAATCATAATTCATAATCGGTTGTTTTTCGTTGTTGTATGATTAAAACGGTTTGTTGAATGCCAAAGATAAGGAAAAGATGGAAAATCGAGTAAGAAAAGATTTAATTATTTCTTTGCTATGTTGCATTTATGTCTATTATCCTATTTAAAACGCTTCAGGTCTTTCTTCTCAAAAATCCATTCCGGAGTGTATAGTTTCCCTGCATCCGTTTCCGTCAGCTCGTACCAGGGAGAAAGGTTGCGGCTGGTTGGATTGACCAGGATATGAATCTGTTGGGCAGGCATATAGCTTTGTGCCAGGAGAAATACTTTCTTCCCGGTATTCGGATGAATGGCAACATCCATAACAATCACAGCATGACCGGGTGAACCACCTTTAATAAAGACATCCCCGGGTTGCAAGGAAGTATAAAGCACAGCTGGGAGTTCACGAGATAAAGAGGCAGTTCCGGCATACATAAAAACCATATCGAGATAGTTACGGAAAGTTTTATAGGAATAATCCACTCCCTTGCCCGAAGCATACCATTGAACCTGATTATCGTTGACTTTTATTCGATTTCCCTCCGCCCATTTCTTATATTCGGCAGTAAATCCACTTGTGAAGTTGAATTTTATGTCTGCATACCGTTTATGTTTCCACAGATATTCCGCCCGCAAGCGTATCACTGCATCGGCACACTGCTGCAAATCACGATTACCTATCTCCATATCTACGACTGCAAATGCGGCTGCCTGATTGGCTTTTTCTTTTCCATTGTAAAGTAACACTTTACTGCCTTTAGGCAATAATGGCAAATTGCGCAAATAAGTTGTAAACGAATTATCGGAGCAGGTCTCTCTAACATATCCTGACGGAGGAGCGATTCTATCCGCAAGCCTCTCCTGTCCCCATGAGTGAAAGACTATGAGAAGCAAGCCTGCACATATTAACAAATACTTCATATCGGTTTTTCTTATTCCATATCCGGACAAATATAAGTAATTATTATGGAAAACGAAGTTGAATGTCTGTTTTTCTCCCGATTGAAGACGCTATCGTCTTAAAAATATGTAATATCGGATTCTGACTAAAACAAAGTGGCCTATACTCTCTTTTTTCTGTAAGAATAGTGCGAACTTTGTTTTCTACAAATTATAATAGTGTTTTTATGGAACAGGTGGTAGATTTAGCTTTACCAGAATACTTTGAAAGAATATCCGCAGAAGCTACCTTTCAGGAGCAATTGTCCGTCATAGATATAGATAACTCCCGTCGTTCGCCGGTTCAAGTCAAAAACTATCCGATACGCTTAAAAGGCTATTCCCTCATCTTTGTTCTTTCCGGAGAAATTACAATAGGAATAAACTATTTATCGCATACACTGAAAAAGAACATGGTGATGCAGGTGTATCCGGATGATATTATAGAGCACACAGCTTATTCAGCCGATTTCAAGGGCTATCTCATCATTCATTCTGCTGAATTGAAAAAGGAAATAATGGCTATGACATCCGGCATCCGTCTGCAACAGGCGGGTCAGTTGAAGAAATTACATACCAGGCAAGAGTTGAGTGAGGAAGAAAGCCAACGTTTGAGAAAACAGGTTGAACTCATTAAAAGTTATATTCCTGATAAAGAACACGTCTACCACTCTTATGTCATCAAGAATCAGATTATAAATCTATTCTTTGACCTTGACAACTGCCGCTGGCATAGGTATGGCGACGGAGAGCTGGGACTATCCCGCAGTGAAACCCTCCGTCAACGGTTCAGGGAATTACTTATGGAAGAATGCCGGATGCACAGAGAAGTCACTTTTTATGCAGACAAACTTTGTGTTACTTCTGATTATTTATCGAAAGTGGTCAGAGAATATGATGGGCAGTCAGCAGCAAAGTGGATTATCAATGCAGTGATTACAGAAGCCAAAATTCTACTTCGTGAACCGGACAAGACGATCAACCAAATCGCAATAGAATTGAACTTCCCGGATCAGTCTACATTCGGGAAGTTCTTTAAAAGGAATACAGGTCTCTCACCATTGGAGTACAAGAAAGGTGAAAAGACAACGAATGGCGTTAGAATTTAAACAGCCCGTTCTCGTCCAGATTAATCGGTAACATTGCCGAATTGGAAGCATATTCTTTAGGAATCATCTGCTCGATACGTTGCAAATCCTCCGGACTAAGGTGAATATCAATCGCTTTCACAGTATCGTGGAGCTGATCGACAGTACGCGAGCCTACCAAAGCCAATATGTCATTCCCCTGCGCCAATACCCATGCAATGGCGAGTTGCGATACAGATACGTTCTTCTCATCGGCCATTTCTTTCAACAGTTCGAGCCGTGAAACAGCTTGCTTTAATTTCTCAGCAGCTTGCGGTGGCATCCGCTGACTCAATCCCGCAACTTTTCCGGCAGGATTGCTACCTCCAATTACTCCATGAAAGAGATTAGCAAATGTAACCACATCAATACCCAATTCTCGTGCAGTGGGTAGAATCCCCTCTTCAATGTCACGATCCAGCAAGGAATATCGTACTTCAACCAAACTGATAGGATGAACGGCATGCGCCCGACGCAACGTTTCAGCATCTATCTCGGTGATCCCGACACTACGCACATAACCAGCTTTTACAAGATCAGCAACGGCACCAATAGTATCTTCCACCGGGATGTGCGGATTGATACGTGCTGGCTGATAGAGGTCAACATAATCTGTGCCTAATCGTTTCAAGGTGTAAGCCAGATAATTTTGTACGTTCTGCGGACGGACGTCAATACCATAGAACCGATCATCTGGAGTGAGCATTCCACCAAACTTGACGGCGATAAAAATGTCTTCGCGCTTCCGGGTTTTCAAAGCCTCGCGGATCACCAGTTCACTTTCTCCGTGACCATAAAAGTCCCCTGTGTTCAGATACGTAATTCCACTGTCCAGCGCGGCATGTATCGTGTCGACTCCCTGCTGAACGTCAGCCATTCTCATGGCACCCAGTCCGATACGTGAAAGGGTGATACCATTGGTTTCTTTATTCAAATACTTCATTGTTTCTTTTATTATATAGTACTAATTCGATTGCAAATTTCGGATAAATTCCTTCATGATACCAGAGCAATATCCGTTCATTTTTGGTCATTATCCGTCAAGAAGCCTCTTTCTCATGAAATGTCTCAAACATACTGATTATAAAAACCAATTGACTGCCTCAACTGTTTTATTTGAATAGAACTATTAAAACTACCGTCACATGAAAAAGGATATTCTAAAAGACCTGCTGGCAAAGCCCGGAAAGAAACATTTGGTATCGGATTTTGACTCGTCATTCACTGGCGATTTATCCAAACAAGACGCTAAAGAGCAACTGGCAAAGGATATTGAGAAGCTTTCGGAGCTGCAAAGTATGCTTTATGCACAAGACCGGTATTCAATCCTGATTATCTTTCAGGCGATGGATGCTGCAGGAAAAGACGGGACTATCAAGCATGTGATGTCCGGCATTAACCCACAGGGATGCCAGGTGTATTCGTTCAAACAACCGTCTGCTGAAGAACTGGACCATGATTATCTCTGGCGTATCAATCGCTCTCTCCCGGAAAGAGGACGAATCGGCATTTTCAACCGTTCGCACTACGAAGATGTGCTGATTGCCAAAGTGCATCCGGAAATTATTCTATCCAACAAGTTACCAGGTGTCGAAACCATAAATGACATTGATCCCGACTTCTGGAAGCGTCGTTATCGACAGATCAACGATTTTGAACGCTATCTGACGGAGAATGGAACGATTGTCCTGAAATTCTTTCTCAATGTATCGAAAGCCGAACAGAAAAATCGATTCATGGAGCGACTGGACGATGCATCTAAAAACTGGAAATTCTCTTCGGCGGACATCAAAGAGCGTCAATTCTGGGAGGACTATATGAATGCTTATGCCGATGTACTGACGGAGACATCAACGGAACTGGCTCCATGGTATATAATCCCTGCCGATAATAAATGGTTCATGCGTTACGCAGTAGGACGAATTATTTGTGACCGGATGCAGCAATTGGATTTACATTACCCCAAACTGTCGAAAGAGGGATTGGAAAAGCTGGAAGAGTGTAAGAAAAGTGTATCAAACATTAACTTTTAAATCACTTGCGCTTATCCTTTTTTATTCTAACTTTGTAGAAAGACCTACATACAGAACTAAAATTGATAAGCTTATGGACATCCAAACTTTTATTCAAAATTTCAAAGAGGCATTCGGAGAAAATGCTGAATTGCCTCTTGTTTTCTGGTACTCGGACGAGCAAAAAGGAGAAACAGAAAAGATAAACGGTTGCTTCTTCAAAGGTATGAAGACGGTAAGAGATGGTGGTATTATCAGCCTGAATGCTGAAAACATCGGTTGTGGCGGCGGTAAATTCTATACTGGCTTCACCGAAATGCCAGAACGTGTACCGACTTTCGTTTCGCTCAAAGAGAAATACAAACAGACTCCTGAAATGGTCATCGACTTTATACAGCAAATCGGAGTTCCCCGAACAGAAAACAAGTATCTTCATTTTGCACGTATAGATAAGGTAGAAAGCCTTGAAGAAATAGAAGGTGTCGTATTTCTGGCAAATCCGGATATGCTTTCGGGCTTGACCACTTGGGCTTTTTATGATAATAACGCAGCAGATTGCGTCGTTTCTACCTTTGGTTCCGGCTGTAGTGCTGTAGTGACGCAAGCCACGATAGAAAATCGTAAAGGAGGCAAACGCACTTTCCTCGGTTTCTTCGACCCATCGGTTCGCCCTCATTTCGAAGCTGACAAACTAAGCTATACCATACCTATGTCCAGATTTAAAGAGATGTATGAGACGATGCGCCAAAGTTGTCTATTCGATACGCATGCATGGGGAAAGATTAAAGAAAGAATGAACGGATAATCTCCCATAACGAAATTGCATATCATTATACAATTATCGGGACATTAGGTATGCTTATTCCGAACATACAAGGCTTCTCTTTCGTTGTTATAGGAAGAAACTGCCACTTGATACTGACAATTCATTATCAAGACAGATATTTTCTGAATATCAATCCCTGCCTGTCCTATTTTGTTTCCCAGTGTGGAACTTATAGTTTCACGCTTTGAAACCATCAGTTTCACACCGAGAAACCATTAGTTTCATGCCGGGAAACTAAAAGTTTCAAGCGCCTGAAACTTTCTTTTCCTACAGGATTAAAATAATATATCAGTCGGATTAAACCTTTTATCTGGAGAAAAGTCTTATTATTAATATATTATCGTTCTATTCAACATTAAAGTATCAACGAAAATGGAAACATCCGTCAAACTCTATTCGCTGAAACACAGCAATGTGAAAACCTACCTGTTCGCCTTACTATTCGTAGCGGGTAACATTGCACTTCCACAATTATGCCATCTTGTACCTTATGGTGGTCCTACCCTGTTACCTATTTATTTTTTCACGCTGATTGCGGCTTATAAATATGGTTTTCTTGTAGGATTATTGACTGCTATTCTTTCACCAGTCATCAATCATTTATTGTTTGCCATGCCCTCGGAAGCGGTACTTCCCATCCTATTAATCAAATCGTCCTTACTCGCCGGAGCTTCAGCTCTTGCAGCACGTACTATAAAATCGGTTTCATTACTGGCCATTCTTGGTGTCGTACTCACTTATCAGGTCATAGGCGTTGCATTTGAATGGGCCATCGTCGGAAGTTTCTACGAAGCAGTACAGGACTTCCGTATCGGTATTCCGGGAATGTTACTGCAATGGTTCGGCGGATACGCCCTCCTGAAAGCAATTGCCAAACTCTAAACTAATATAGAAAGATGGACAGAAGGGATTTTTTAAAAACAGTAGCTATCACCGGAGCCGCCTTGACTATACAGCGTTCGGAGGCTATGGAGGTGTTAACTCAAACAATCAATAAAGCAAACGGAAGCAATCCTGATCTGGTGGCCGTTATGGGCGGAGAACCCGAAGAGATGTTCCGCCGTGCCATAAGCGAACTGGGGGGTATGAAGCAATTCGTGAAACCGGGACAGAAAGTGGTTGTAAAACCTAATATCGGTTGGGATAAAGTGCCGGAACTGGCAGGAAATACGAATCCGAAACTGATTGAAGAAATCGTCAGACAATGTTTTGCCGCCGGAGCTAAAGAAGTGGTCGTGTTCGACCATACTTGTGACGATTGGCAGAAATGCTACAAAAACAGTGGTATTGAAGCTGCTGCCAAAAAAGCCGGAGCCAAAGTAATGCCTGCACATCTGGAGTCGTATTACAAACCAATTGATCTGCCAAAAGGCAAAAAGATGAAGAAAGCCAAAGTGCACGAAGCGATTCTGGATTGTGATGTATGGATCAATGTTCCTATTCTGAAGAATCACGGAGGTGCCAATCTGACTATCTCCATGAAAAATCACATGGGGATTGTGTGGGATCGCGGATTCTTCCACCAGAACGATTTGCAACAATGCATCGCAGATATCTGTACATTACAGAAGAAAGCTGTACTCAACGTAGTAGACGCCTACCGGATCATGAAAACAAACGGTCCCCGGGGACGCTCTGCATCCGATGTTGTACTGGCAAAAGGATTGTTTATCTCACCGGATATTGTAGCCGTGGATACGGCTGCTGCCAAGTTCTTCAATCAAGTACGTGAGATGCCACTGGATACAGTAGGACATCTCGCCAATGGGGAAGCATTGAAAATAGGAACCATGAACATTGACAAATTGAATGTCAAGCGAATTAAGATGTAAAACAACCATGTTAAGAAGGCTACGTATTGGAATATCAGCACTTTTATTTGTGCTGATTTCTTTCTTTTTTCTCGATTTCGCAGAAATATTACCGAACAGTTTTCATCGGCTGGCACATTTGCAATTTATTCCAGCCATCCTTTCACTAAGTATAGGTATCTTATTATTTCTCATTGTGTTAACGCTTTTATTCGGGCGTGTATATTGTTCTACAATCTGCCCTATGGGTATCTTGCAGGATGTGATTGCACGAATTTCCAAAGCAACGGGAAAAAAGAAAAAAAAATATAGTTACAGTCCTGCAAAAAACAAATTGCGCTGGGGTGTGCTCGGACTGACAGTGGTCGGGTTTCTATGTGGATTTACATTTATTGTTGGTTTGCTCGATCCGTACAGTGCGTATGGACGTGTAGTAGTGCACATATTCAAACCTATCTATATGCTGGGGAATAATCTGCTGGAATCACTCTTTGCCAGATTTGACAATTATACATTTTATCAGGTAGACACCTCCATCTTGAGCATTTCTTCCCTTCTCATCGCTATTATTACTCTTGCAGTCATCTTTGTAATGGCATGGAAACATGGACGGACATGGTGCAATACGATTTGTCCCGTAGGAACAATATTGGGGTTATTGAGCCGATTTTCATTATTCAAAGTCCGTATTGATACTGCCAAATGTAATGGATGCGGGCTTTGTGCCACCAAATGCAAAGCAGCTTGCATCAATAGTAAAGAACACGCTATTGATTATAGTCGTTGTGTAGATTGTTTCAACTGTTTGGGAGTATGCAAACAAAAAGCATTAGTTTACGCCCCTTCTTTAAAAAAACAGTCTGATGTAGAAACTCCTGCACCATCATCACCGGATTTGGATTCATCCAAACGCCGTTTTTTGGTTGCCGGTCTTGTTACTGCCGGAGCAACCCCCAAACTCATCTCCCAAGCCAAGGAATCTGTAGCAAGCTTGGAAGGTAAGAAGGCATACAAAAAGGAAAATCCGATCACTCCTCCGGGGTCTATCAGTCGGGAACACTTCCAACAGCAATGCACATCCTGTCATCTTTGTGTCAGCAAATGCCCTTCTCATATCTTGAAACCGGCTTTTATGGAATATGGCTTGGCAGGCATGATGCAACCTACTGTTAGCTTTGAGAAAGGATTTTGTAACTTTGACTGTACTGTCTGTGGAGATGTCTGTCCCAATGGAGCAATTCTTCCCATAAGTGTAGAGCAAAAACATCTTACACAAATGGGATATGTTGTTTTCATCGAGGAAAATTGCATTGTTTATACAGATGGAACCAGTTGCGGAGCCTGCTCCGAACACTGTCCCACACAAGCAGTAGCGATGGTGCCGTATAAGGACGGATTGACGATTCCTCATGTAAATAAAGAAATATGTGTAGGTTGTGGAGGATGTGAATATGTTTGCCCAGCCCGTCCATTCCGTGCCATCTATATCGAAGGAAATCCCGTACAAAAAGAAGCAAAACCATTCAAAGAAAGCGAAGAGCACAAAGTTGAGATAGACGATTTCGGATTCTGACCGACATGGTGCCGGAGCAGAGTTTCCATCCGTGTTTTATGTTCTATGACGGTTTATTTCAAATGTGAACAAGACAGATGGTATGGATTTAAAAAAAACTATCCATTATATTCCTCCTACTTTCAATAAATTCACTAAATTCGTGGCGAACTAAAGAAAGCAATTCATGGAGGTATTCACAAATAACTGGAATAGCCGGAAATATCAGATTGGCTATGCACTAAGCGGAGGATTTATTAAAGGATTTGCCCATTTGGGAGTCATGCAAGCTCTTTTGGAACATGATATTAAACCGGAAATCATCTCTGGAGTAAGTGCAGGGGCACTTGCAGGTGTCTTTTACGCGGACGGCAACGAGCCGCACAAAGTACTTGATTATTTCTCCGGACATAAATTCCAGGATTTAACCAAACTGGTGATTCCCAAGAAGGGACTATTTGACCTCTGTGAATTTATTGATTTTCTCCGGACTAACTTAAAAGCAAAAAATCTGGAAGAGCTACAACTTCCCCTGATTATCACAGCAACTGACCTCGATCACGGTCGCATGGTTCACTTTCATCGGGGAAGCATAGCGGAACGGGTCGCCGCTTCCTGCTGTATGCCTGTCATGTTTTCTCCGGTCAACATAGACGGCACTAACTATGTGGATGGAGGATTGATGATGAATCTTCCGGTCTCTACCCTGCGCAGGGTTTGCAATAAAGTCGTAGCTGTCAACGTAAGTCCCATCATGGCACAGGATTACAAAATGAATATTGTAAGCATTGCTATGCGCTCATTCCATTTCATGTTCCGCGCCAATACCTTTCCCGAAAGAGAAAAATGCGATTTATTAATCGAACCATACAACCTATACGGGTACAGTAACACCGAACTGGAAAAAGCTGAAGAAATCTTCGGGCAAGGCTATAATACAGCTAACGAAGTACTTAGTCAACTGTTGGAAGAAAAGGGGAAAATATGGAAATAATCTCCTATCCATCAGAAACAAGAATGAATACGAATATTAATAATCTACTCTATATGAATGACGAAAATAAAATAATTATCTACCAAGTATTCACCCGCCTGTTTGGAAATAACAACAACCACTGTGTCTACAATGGAGACATTGCCACCAATGGTTGCGGGAAAATGGCTGATTTCACGCTCAAAGCACTTGGTGAAATCAAGAAATTAGGTGCTACACATATATGGTATACAGGCATCATCGAGCATGCCACTCAAACGGACTATCGCCGTTATAATATCAGTCCGGATCATCCTGCTGTTGTAAAAGGAAAAGCGGGTTCTCCCTATGCTATCAAGGATTATTATGATGTAGATCCTGACTTGGCTAACGACGTGCAAGGACGTATGAAAGAATTTGAGAATCTGGTACATCGCACACATCGCACAGGTCTGAAAGTAATTATTGATTTTGTACCTAATCACGTAGCACGCCAATATCACTCGGATGCACAACCGGACGGTACGACCGAATTGGGAGCTAACGATGACTCCAGCCAATCTTTCAGCCCATATAATAATTTCTATTATATTCCGCAAGCGGAACTTCATGCCCAGTTTGATATGAAAGACGGTGCAGCAGAGCCTTACCGGGAATTCCCGGCGAAAGCTACCGGTAACAATCGTTTTGATGCTACTCCCAATATCACCGACTGGTATGAAACAGTGAAATTAAACTATGGAGTGGATTATCAGAATGGCGGTACCTGCCACTTCTCCCCGACTCCGGATACTTGGATAAAGATGCTGGACATTCTTCTTTTCTGGGCATCAAAAGACATTGACGGTTTCCGCTGCGACATGGCCGAAATGGTTCCTGTTGAATTCTGGGAATGGGCTATTCCTCAAGTAAAAGAGGCTTATCCTGAAATACTTTTCATCGCAGAGGTTTACAATCCAGGTGAATACCGTAACTATCTGTTCCGCGGCAAGTTTGATTACCTGTATGATAAGGTAGGGCTGTATGACACGTTACGCAATGTAGCTTGTGGATATGAATCTGCATCCGCTATCACTCATTGCTGGCAAAGTCTGAATGGAATAGAGAAAAAGATGCTCAACTTCCTGGAGAATCACGACGAGCAACGTATCGCTTCTGATTTCTTTGCCGGCAACCCGCGTAAAGGAATTCCCGCACTGATCGTTTCCGCCTGTATGAACACTAATCCTATGATGATCTACTTCGGTCAGGAGTTTGGAGAACTGGGCATGGATAGTGAAGGATTTAGCGGAAGGGACGGACGGACTACTATATTCGATTATTGGAGTGTAGACAGCATACGACGCTGGCGCAACGGAGGTAAATTTGACGGGAAGATGCTTACTGAAGAGCATAAACACCTCTACTCTATCTACCAAAAAGTACTGACGATTTGTAATGAAGAGCAGGCAATCAGCAAGGGAGTATTCTTTGATTTAATGTATGCCAATATAAACGGATGGCGTTTCAATGAGCATAAACAATATACTTTTATGCGAAAATATAAAAATGAGATTCTGTTTTTCATTATTAATTTCGACAGTCAACTGGTAGATGTTGCTATCAATGTGCCTTCACATGCTTTCGACTTTTTACAGATTCCTCAAATGGAATCTTATCAGGCCACTGATTTGATGACGGGCGCTAAAGAAGAAATTAGCCTATTACCTTATAAGCCCACGGATGTTTCAGTCGGAGGCTATAACGGAAAGATTTTAAAGATTACTTTTTAAGTAAAAAGACTAAGATCTGTATACTCTTCATCCCTCGGTCACTTATGAATGACCGGGGGATTATTTTATGCACATCACTCAAACAAATATTCTCAAAGGCTGTTTAGGTAGATAAATAATCCTCTAAACTCAAAGCTTATGAAGAAATTTATGATTTGTGCAATCGCATTGTTTCTGCTATTATCTACATCTGTCTTTGGAGATACCCCTCCCGGCAATGTACAGTCGACTTTCAAGAAAATGTATCCTAAAGCAAATGGCGTCGCCTGGTCACAAGACGACGGATATTATTGTGCCAACTTTGCAATGAACGGATTTACTAAAAATGTATGGTTCAACGTTCGGGGACAATGGGTGATGACGCAGACTGATCTTGTCAGTCTCGACCGGCTGACCCCAACAGTCTATAATGCCTTTGTATCCGGCCCATACGCAAATTGGGTGGTAGATAATGTGACAATGGTGGAGTTTCCCAAATGGCAGGCTATTATAGTAATTAAGGTAGGGCAAGATAATGTCGACATCAAATATCAGTTATTCTATACTCCACAAGGGGTATTGCTCAAAACGCGCAACGTTAGTGATATGTATGATATTCTCGGGCCAAGTACCTTTCTGGAAAACTAGGAACTGAATTATAGAATAGGGTAATAAACGAGAAAGCCCCCGCAGATATTCAATAATATTTGCGGGGGCTTCTTGATTTAAAGATAAAATTATTTTTTCTTTCTAAGTACTACAGCGGTACGGGCAGGAATATAGAGTTTCAGCCACTCTTTCTTTTCCTTCTTGTACAGCGGATCAGTAATAGTGAAGTGCACGACAGAGTCGTCTGCTAAACCATTTCCTCCAAATGCTACATCGTCGGTGTTCAGTATCACTTCATAAGCTCCCGGAGTTACCAGGAATCCATAATCAGTGAATGACTGCTTTGGATTAAAGTTAAAGACAAATATAAGGTCTTTCCGTTCGTATGCCAATACCTGATCGCCATCATTATGCCATATTTCCTGAACAGGTGTTGCCTGGAAATCTTTCACACTCTTGAGAACTTTCAGCATTTCTTTATCAAAATCACCCATATAGTGATAGGTCAGATTTTTGTTGTCCACCAAATCCCATTGGCGGCGGGCATATTTGCACGACCATCCGTTACCTTCACGCGGGAAGTCAATCCATTCGGGATGCCCGAATTCATTTCCCATAAAGTTCAGATAACCTCCGTTGATAGTCGAAGAGGTCAGCAGGCGGATCATTTTATGCAAAGCAATACCACGGTTGACAACATAATTTTCGTCTCCCTTCTGCATGTGCCAGTACATATCGGCATCAATCAGGCGGAAGATAATCGTCTTATCTCCTACTAATGCCTGGTCATGACTTTCTGCATACGAAATGGTCTTTTCATCCTGGCGACGGTTGGTTACTTCCCAGAACATGCTGGAAGGCTTCCAGTCTTCATCGATCTTTTCTTTGATTGTCTTGATCCAGTAGTCCGGAATATTCATGGCCATACGATAATCGAAGCCGTAACCGCCATCTTCTACTTTGGCAGCCAGTCCCGGCATACCGGAAACTTCTTCGGCAATGGTTATCGCCTTCGGATTTACCTGATGAATCACTTCATTAGCCAGTGTCAGGTAACAAATCGCATTATCATCCTGATGACCGTTGAAATAATCTCCGTAGTTACAGAAAGCTTCACCCAGTCCATGGCTGTAATATAACATAGAAGTCACTCCATCAAAACGGAATCCGTCAAATTTATATTCTTCCAGCCAGTACTTGCAGTTTGACAACAGGAAGTGGATCACTTCATTCTTGCCATAATCAAAGCAGAGAGAGTCCCAAGCCGGATGTTCGCGACGAGCGCCCGGATAAAAATACTGATTCGGATCACCGGCAAAGTTTCCTAGTCCTTCTACTTCATTCTTCACTGCATGTGAATGAACGATGTCCATAATCACAGCAATACCCATCTCATGAGCAGCATCAATCAATGCTTTTAGTTCATCGGGGGTACCAAAACGCGAAGAGGCAGCAAAGAAACTGGATACATGATAGCCGAAGCTTCCATAATATGGATGTTCCTGAATAGCCATAATCTGGATACAATTATATCCTTCTTCAGCAATACGAGGAAGTATTTTCTCGCGGAATTCGTTATATGTGCCCACTTTTTCCTCCTGCTGTGCCATTCCGATATGACATTCATAAATCAACAGCGGATTCGTGTCGGGCTTAAATGTTTTCTTCTTGAATTTATAGGGGTTCTCCGGAGCCCAGACTTGTGCACTGAATATTTTGGTCTGTTCATCCTGTACCACACGTGTAGCCCACGCAGGAATACGTTCGCCTTGTCCGCCTTCCCAATATACATTCAGTTTGTAGAGATCGCCATGATGAATGGCATCCGCCGGCAGGTTGATTTCCCAAATACCATTCTTTTGTTTTTTCAGCTTGTAGGCAGCTTTTTCCTCCCAATTATTAAATGTACCCACCATATAAATATGAGTAGCATTAGGAGCCCATTCACGGAAAGTCCACCCCTTATCGGTGCGATGCAATCCAAAATAAAGATACCCCGATGCAAAATCTGAAAGGGTTTGTTTTCCCTTATTCGTCAATTCAGCTTCTTTGTCTAATACATGCTGATGGCGTCCGGTGATAGCACCGGCAAAAGGCTCCAGCCAGGGATCGTTTTTTACGAGATTAAGTGTCTTTTCCATATCAGAATTGAATTAGGATTATGCTTTTACTTTTACGATTACTTTCTTCACACCATCTGGAGTAATACCGGGAGCATGACCGTCTTGCGGGAAAAAGATAGCAAACATTCCCGGTTTTACGGCAACGTATGTTTCTGCTAATCCTTCGAAGAAAGTAATATCTTTTTCCTCGTTGTAAGGTGCATCTGCCGGAACACAGTCTTTAGCAGCAGTATACCCCATTATTTCTGTTCCCGACAATGGGATTTGAATATCAATAAATTCGTTATGAGTTTCCAGTTTGGCTTCCTCTTTTGTTTTAGGTTTGGTTTGTGCAATATTCACCAACAGATCTTTTCCTTTCAGTTCTGTCTTACCAACTTCCATGGCTTGGAGGTCATGAGACTTCAAGAATTCAATAGCCTGTGCAAACAGAGGGTTTAAAGACGCATATTTCTCCAGATTTTCTAAAGTATCTACTACCATATAAGTTAAATTTTAAAGTTTATATTCTAGGCATTATTTATTCAAAATCATCAATCGTATAATTTATAAAATCGGCAAACCGTTTGAATTGCCGGAACACTTTGTCTATCTGTTCCAACATATCCGGTCGGGTAAAGAAGTCATCTGGAACATTATAAGAGCAAACATATTCTTTACATTTCAAATAATCAATGTACTTGAAATCTTTCGGAAAACCTTTCGGAGCTGTTTTCAGAAAATCCTCTCCTATCACCGGGAAGTATTTCTTAAACTCCGGATCTTCTACGATCGCAACAAACTCTTCGATATTATCATAGATAGATTGTCGCACTGCTTTCAAGATATTGGTAGGCAGACAGAGGCTTCCTCCGGCAAGCATAGAACCATCCGGCTGCAAGTGTACATAATATCCACAATGATCGGACTTCTTTCCTTTGGCATTGATATAACCTCCGAAATGTATTTTATAAGGTGTTTTATCCGCAGAGAAGCGGGTATCCCGGTAAATGCGATAAGTACAGTCTTTGGGCTGAATCCCCCGGATAGTTTCATCAAACAGGGAAATACGGGCAATCACTGTTGCCAAGAAGTTGTCGAACTCGGCACGGGCTGTTTCATATTCTGCCTTATGCTCATTAAACCACTCACGATTATTATTCGCGGAAAGATCTTTTAAAAACTGAAAGATAACGGGTATGTTCATCTTTATCATTTTCTATTATTACTCTACAAACGTACAAATTTTATTTCATATAAACTACAAAAGGGGGTAAAAGGACATAAAAAAAGCATCGGCCTGGTAAAACCGATGCTCTAACACATTTATCAAAAAAACAGACTCTTCTGTCTCTGACGTACTTTAGCTTTCACAAGTGAAGTACAATCTCTTTAATTAATCTTATATCTAATACTATGAAAAACACATAAATATAACAGTACAAAAGAGACTTTTGTTCAGCAGTTCTCTGTATATTTCAGTTAATTATAGTTTATAGAATTAAATGTTTCTCATTTATAGGCAATATAATGCGTTTCCAGTCAATCATTGCGTTGAATAACATGATATGGGAATAGTCTTTCAGACATATTTGCGGAATGTCTTTCTCAACAATGAGCTGCCTGTCCAGAAATTCGCTTCGTTTCGTCCCACGGAGTAACGGATGAGCCGGTGTGAACCAGGTATGTCCGTCATAGAGAGCAACATTAGCTATAGAGGTATCTGTCAGATAGCCATTTCTCACAATTAAAATATCATCCGCCATTCCTCTTTGAGCGTACAAGGCATTCAGTTCTTCCCGATACGCACTTTTATAAGTATAATCAATGGTATCAGACACAACCAAATGCAAAGAAGATACCTGTCGCATCTGATAGGGCGCATACGTAACTTCTTCCACTTCTTTTCCATATACAATCCGGCATTTATGAATTCCATTTAAAGTTGGCGGAGATATAAATTCCCGTAAATCCAGCGGAGTGCTGTCTTTCCAAAAAGCTGCACGGGTTTTATTAAAGCGTTCTGTGTGATAATCAAGATTATAAATCTGTCCATCCTCTATTCGGATAGTCTCAATAAATGGGTACATATACTTTTTGTTTCATTTCATTATACTCGCTTTCCACATCACTCTGGCAGGTGATCCCACCTCCACTTTTAAAATACATCTTCTCTCCTTCCTGTTCTACAAATCGTATCATAACGGCACTATCTAAATCAATGCCATCAGAATATCCCATAACTCCCGTATAAAATCCTCTGTCGTAGGTTTCAGCTTCCTGAATAATCTGCATCGTTTTTCTCTTTGGAGCACCGGTAATAGAACCGGCTGGTAATAGCCTGAAAATAATATCTCCCAAATGCTCCTGATAATTTTCAGGCAATATACCCTGAATTTCAGAACTCGTCTGGAAAATGACTCCCCGATTAGTCTGTAACCTGTCCATATACCGATACCGGGAAACTGACACCCGGTTGGCAACCATACTTAAATCATTACGAATCAGATCTACAATGGTAGCATGTTCGGCAGTCTCTTTCGGATCATTCATCAATAATTGAGCAGCAGAGGGAATTGAAGCATCAATGGTTCCCTTCATCGGATATGAGCTAATTTTTCCTTGATGAATTCTAACAAATATTTCAGGAGAGAAAACCGTAAAACGATCTTTAATCCATAGCTTATAAATCGCTTTTGAATGAAAATAAATATCTTTCAGAGTGAGATTGGTTTCTACCGGAGTGCGACACGTCAAATTCGTAAGGAAACTATTTCCTGCCAGGATGTTCCGTCGCACGATATTAAACGAACGTTGATAAGAAGAGAAAGATTCTGCGAAAGGCTGCCAATGTAGTGAAGGCACTGTTTTTGCGGAGTAAGTAGCTATATCATCTTCAGCCGATATAATCTGATTGGTAAATCCATTCAAATTATACAAAACTTCAGCGGAATCAACAGCGGCAACCTCCTCTATATAAGATACATCTTGTAGATAATTTATAATGAAAATGAAAGGACGGTGGAGTTGTCCCAACTGGTTCATTCGTTTAATAGCCTGTTCCTTATTATATAAGTGCATATAAAATACTTCTACGTTTAGGGAAGGCAAATGTACACAAAAAGTATAGATTAGAAAAAGATAGCAATAAAAAAGGGTTGTCCGACGTGTCATATCGGCAACCCTTTATCATTTATAAAATTGGTCAAATTACTTCATAACAGCTTTCACTTGAGGAAGCATCTTCTTCACATTTTCATTTTCCGGAGAGATCTTAGCAGCTTCTTCCAGATAGTCTAATGCTTCTTTAAATCTACCATCAGCTTTTTCTTTTTCTGCAGCATATTTATCTGCATCAGAATTTGCCAAAGGAGCAGCTTTCTTCAGGATATTAGCGCCATCATTATAGCACAGAACTCCTAAACTGTACAATGCATTTGTTTTATATTGCTTGTGATCCAAAGGAATTACTTTCTTAAAACAATCTTCAGCTTCTTCTGCTTTTCCTGCTTTCTGTGCTGCAAGTCCTGCTTTTAGATAATGAAGACCATAATTCTTCACCATTGTCTTATTCTTAGGATCGACTTTCAGCCCTTCTTCTAATGTAGCTACATATTCAGCAGTCTTCTTTTGTGCATCTAAAGCCAAAGCTTTACGAGCATACGCATTTCCTATATTAAATTTTTTCTGAATAGCAATATCGAAAAAGGTCACGGCTTCCGCATACTTTTTCACTTCGTCTGCTGCTATACCACAATAGTAAGCTGTTGCAGAATCCTGATTATTAGTCTGTTTCAGATATTCGCTGAACTTCGCATACGCTACTGGATAATTTTTAGCATTAAATGCATCATTTCCTTCTTTTTTCAATTGCTCTGGGGCGGTTTGTGCAAAAACATTAGTCACTACAATACAAAATGCAAATAAAAAAATCAATTTCTTCATAACTTTATGTGTTTTTTAGTTGTTTATCGTTCAAAAGTAGAAGTTATAATAGAAAAACACAACCGTATTTTATTTTTTTGACCTTTTTGAAACCTATATAACGTTCGTTATTCTTCGTAAAAATGACGTTTTCCTATTCATTCCTCCCCAATCATATAAGTAAACAAAATATTTCTCTTTTATAAATTACTGATTCATAGCCATAAAGAAAAATATGAATAAAAAAGTGCCGGAAAGTTTTTGAGTTTTCATAAAAAGCACTACCTTTGCATCCGCAAATAAGGCTGGTTCCGTAGCTCAGCTGGATAGAGCAACGCCCTTCTAAGGCGTGGGTCCTGCGTTCGAATCGCAGCGGAATCACTTAGCAGAAAGGCTGATTATCAAATGGTTAATCAGCCTTTTTACTTTTCTAATTAGCTGCTATTGATTAAAAAAAAACGAGAAAACTCTCACTTTTGAGCAATTTACCTTGTCGAAATCTTGTCCGAGTGTTTTCTCTAAATTTTGAAACTATGGCAACAATCAGATTAGCTCTAATCCCAGCAAAGGTGTTAAGTGATGGATCTCACAAAATTTGTATAGCCATCCATCACAAAGAAGAAACAAAGTACATTGTCACTCGATTCAAAGTCGACAGTCTTTCACAATTCAAAAACGGGCAAGTAGTCAAACGTCCAGACGCAGCACTAATCAATACCAAACTACGTAATATACTCAATGAATACCAAGAGAAACTTGACAGCATCAAATGCATTCAGGGTTCCTTTGGGGTCAGCCCGAAAAAACTTCTATTTTTAATTATGACTGCACTGATAGTAGTTGGATGTAGTAAAAGTGATGAAGAAAAAAGTGACATTCAGGAAATTTGGCTAAATGGATACAAAGCTCTTACTCCAGAGTCTGATTACGAAAATATTTCCACCACATTTTTATTATTTAAGGCTGACAACAATGAGGAATTTGATGTGAAAAAGCAAACTTTTTCAGGGAATATACTTGATTATCAAAAAATACAAGATGAAACTTGGAATTTGCTGTCAAAATCAAAAATTAAAAAGAAAGATGGTAGCATAGTTGATGCTACTTATTCTATATTTGCCTCGTCAATAAAGGAAACATATACTTCCGCTAAAGTAAAGATTGGTAAATATTTTATGGTAGCAATATATAGCGACTCTAAAACAGGATATCATTGGCTATATTCAAATAAATATGCTTGTCAATATGTTGACATACCATATCGATATAATCCATGGGACTATTCTGTGGTTTTCCCATGTGATTTGCATAATTATGGAAAGATAGAATGGGTTTCATGGAATCAAACTCCTTATCCATATGAGTTTGAATTTTCAAAATAGGTCCATCTGCCGAAAACATTTAAAATCAGCAATACTCATTTCAAATCGGACTCTCTATAAAATAGAGCAATTTCTCAAGCTCTGAAAATAAAATATAGATACCTCTAACACTTTACTGTATCTGTTTCAAATTGCTAATAATAAAGCGATGAATTCAAATTCATCGCTTTATTATTAGCCCTAGATGGAAATATTTCCTTTACTCTTTTGTATTCTCATCCCCCATTATACCTGATGAAGAATTATCAGGAGCCTGATCTATCAAATCCATAAACTGATCCAGTTTAGGAGTTATAATAATCTCGGTCCGGCGGTTACGAGCTTTTCCTTCTGCCGTATCATTACCGGCTACCGGATTAAATTCACCTCGACCGGCAGCAGTCAGGCGTTTGGGATTTATACCATAAATATTCTGTAATGCCTGAACAACAGATGAAGCACGCAACGCACTCAAATCCCAATTATTACGTATATTCGTACGAGATATCGGATCGGTATCTGTATTTCCTTCTACCAGAACATCATAATCTTTGTAGTCCTGAATGATTTTGGCTATTTTACTAAGCACAGCCTCTGCTTTATTGCTAATTTCATAACTTCCTGATTTATAAAGCATGTTATCTGCTAAGGAAATATATACAACACCTTTCAATACCTTAATATCCAAGTCACGCATCTCTTCACGGGTAAGCGAACGGGTAAGTTTATTGACCATTACGAGATTCAAAGAGTCTGATCTATTCTTTTCTTTAACCAAATGCTGGATGAAACGGTTTGAAGCATTGATCTCATCTATTAACTTACCCATATTCATATTCCCTTGAGAGCTCTGTGTAAGACTCTTATTCAAGATGCTTTGCATATCGGACAAGCTCTTGCGTAACTCACTATTATTCCGCTGCGCTTCGGCAAGTCTCTCCTCAAGACTTGTTGAACGTGCCTGATTTTCTCTTAGCTGCAATTGACTTTCCTGATATTCTGTTTGCAACTTTGTATAATCAGTTTTTAAACCTTTAAATTGCTTCTGACTTACACAACTCGCCAATACTATACATCCTGTCAGTACTAACAACGGTCGAAAAAGATTCTTCATAACTCTATTATTTTAATTACTAACTTTTTAAGTGACCAACTGCAGCCGTTTCCACAACAATTGCGTAAATCGGTTGGTTATGAATACATTTATCGAGATAAAGCTCGAACGACCTTATAACATTTCAAAAGAACGAAAGGTTTAGTATGTAAATAAAATCTGTTTTTATCAGAGTTTGATCCATCCTGCCAAGTTATCCAACTTAATTTTATAAATTTGCACCATACTAAAACATTACTGCGTGAAAAACAAACGTTGGATTTATTTAGCAATTACTTCCGCAATTATAGTGTTAGGATTGGCTTCCCGAAAACATGGTGATATATTGCCCGAATTTATCGCAGAGTATTCAGGCGATACGCTTTGGGCAGCCATGGTGTATTGTGGAATACGCTTTCTTTTCCCGTCATTATCTATACTCAAGACCATTGTTATTTCCTTATTATTTTCTTATTGTATAGAAATTAGCCAACTATACCAAGCAGACTGGGCAAATACTGTACGAAACACCACACTTGGAGCATTAATCTTTGGACATGGTTTTCTATGGTCAGATATGATCTGTTATACTGTTGGAGTATCATTATCCGCTGTTATAGATTCAGGAAGGATTATTATCTCCCAAAAGAGAAACCCCTAGAAAAAAAGCACTGCAAACCTACTTTGTTTACAGTGCTCTTTCCGATTATCATTTAAACTACCTATCACAATCTACAATGAAAACTATCGCTCAAAGGTAACTTCTTATTAGTGGAAACAACCTTTATTTCATTTTCACCAGGTTCTAGTTCCACATTTTTCCATTCCAGAATAGCATACGAATCCGGTATTGCTTTACCATAACTCTTACCGTTTACAAACAATTCGGCTCCTGCCTGATTCGTGAAAGCAATAATTGTTTGCAAACGTTGTGTACGTACTGTGTTACGTTTGCCTGTTAAATAAAGCATTGGTTCTTCCCTATTCCAGTTGGCTTTATAAAAGTAGAAAGCATCTTTACGAACTTTCCGGTCGAAGGTGACCAAACCTTTATCATTAATTCCGGGACGGTCTCCTTCAGTGCGATGTGCAGCGCCAAAATCAAACATATTCCAGACAAAGCTCCCCCATACATAAGGACGGGAAGAGATTGTTTTCCAGTTTTCAATGTGATAATACGTCTGCCAGTTTTCAGGATGCCACCAACTGGTTGGTACAGTTTTAACCAACGAATCTTGTTGATGGTAAATGCTTGCGCCGGCACCATATTCACTGATAGCAATACATATTTCCGGATGATCCTTATGCATTCGATCCAACCATTTCCCCAAATCAGCGGGAGTGCCACCATACCATCCATCATAACGGTTCCAAGCAATAGCATCCGTTATGAAATTCAAATCTCCCATTTGATTACTTGCGGAGGTCGTAGGCCGGGTAGTATCTTCCTGATGTGCCAGCACATTTAATTCTTTGATGTACTCAACCGGATTATCTCCCAACTCCGTCAACTCATTAAACAGCCCCCATACACAAATAGAAGGATGATTATAATGTTGACGAATCAGTTCTTTGAGCTGCTCTTTTCCGTTGGCACGGAAAGCAGGTAAATCCACAAAACCTTTATCATTATATCCACCAGGACCCACAAAAGGTATTTCAGCCCATACAATAATACCATTTTTATCCATCAGATCATAAAAATAAGTAGCCTGCGGATAATGCGCCAAACGAACAGCATTCACTCCCATCTCCAACATCAATGCCACATCTTCCTCATGGTGTTGCGGGCGCAGCGCATTGCCCACCTCACTCCTATCCTGATGACGGCAAACGCCTTGAAGAGGCAAATGTTTTCCATTCAGGAAAAAACCTTTATCAGGGTCGATCCGGTAAAAACGAAGTCCCAACGGTTGTGTAACACGATCTACCATCTGACCATTCCGGAAAAGAGTCACTTCCGCCTGATAAAGGAAAGGATCCTGACGACCATTCCACAAATGAGGCTGATCGATTTCAAATGTAAGTTCCTGCTGCATTACTTCGTTTCCAGAAAGATTCACATTCTTTGTTCCTTCTTTCACCACCCTTTGACCATCTAACAGGCGTACGTTAAGCTCCACTTCCTGATTACCACTACTCCCGTTTGATAAATCAACAATAGCCCGTACCTTAGCATACCGATGGCTCACACTATCCTGTATCAGACGTACTCCGGGGGAAGCATAATCCAAAGGAGAAATACACGTCTCATCAGTAATCAACAAATGTACATCACGATAAATACCTCCGTAAAAATTAAAGTCACCGACCAGAGGCATAATATCCAACTGTTCACCATTATTCACCCGTACTAATATAGAGTTTTCTTTTCCATATTCCACCTTTCCTGTGATCTCAAAGATAAAAGCTCCATATCCCCCACGATGCTCACCTATATGACGACGATTTATAAACACATCTGCAATGTTATTCACTCCTTCGAAACGAATAAAAAGACGTTTTCCTTTCCATTCGGGACGAATAAATAAATTCTTCTCATAATTACCAATTCCCCGTTTATAGTCTATCTTACCGGACAAAGCATCCTGCGCATTCCAAGTATGAGGCAAATCAACTCTTACCTCTGTTCCCTTCTGTACCTGATGCGAAAACCGGAAATTCCAATCATTATTTAGCAAGATATCCTGTCGCTGGGCAAACATCGACATTCCGTAAAGCATGAATAAAACAACCGATACCAAACGGCTGGACTGTAATAAAACTGTTTTCATATTATTTCTTTAATGATGACTTCTTTATTCTGATAAAAGAAGATAATGATTCAACCTTATTCTTATATTTTTTTTCATCGACCCGATTCTTGTTTTCCTTCCCGTCAATCCGATGGTCAAACAACATACTGGCTTTCTTCACGTCGCCTTTCATCCATTCCGCATAACTATAACGCCGGTCAACGGCATTATCTCCTCCTTCCCACTGAATATAGACTTCACCTTTCGTCTTAGCTTTCAGATTCTTGAAAACCCCGGCAAAGCTTTGCCCGCTTAGCTGTTCAGCGGGAACAGGCAGTTTACAAAGTTCACATAAAGTCGGGTACAAATCAACAAATTCCACCATCGATTTTGTTTTTCCTTTTTTCATTCCCGGCACACGGACAATCAACGGTACATGAGTAGAAGTATTCATCAGATTATGTTTACCTATAAAATCATGTTCTCCCAGATTCCAGCCATGATCTCCCAACAAAACCACAATTGTATTATCCGATAATCCCAGTTCATCCAATGCATCCAATACCTTGCCAATCTGTGCATCCACATAACTCATACAAGCATAATATCCATGTTTTACCTCCCGCTGGAAGTCAATATCACTCGTATCCGCAACCCGTGCATACGCATATATCTCGCTCGAATTACGAACCTGCTCCGGCAATCCTTCAGGTCGGAAACGATTGGTAGCCAAAGGTATTTCCTCCCGTTTATATAAATCCCAATATTTCTTTGGGGCATTGAACGGCAAATGAGGTTTCCAGAAACCACAAGCCAAGAAGAAAGGTTTGCCAGCCTCCTTCATCCTTTTCAAGTCACGAATAGCTCGGTTTGCAAGTTTCCCATCATCATAGGCAGTATCAGGAACATCAGCAGATTCACAAAAAGGTCCCCTCATCGTTTTCGGATTAATCGTTTTTCCCGATTCCGAATTCATCCAAAGTTCCCATTTATTATATTCCGCCCAATATACATCATATCCATTCGGATGATTCCGGTAAGGAGGCTCACTCCACGAATCCGCATGATCGCTGATATGATGAAACACCTTGCCGTCCGAAATAGTATGATAACCATTCCGGGTGAACCATCCTGAAATAGGTATTGCTTCGGGACAATCTTTGCTGGCATAGGCGGAAAAACTAATAAAGCGATCGGGATAATGAGGATATACCCCCGTCAATAAACTAGCCCGGGATGCCCCACTCACAGGAATATTACAATACGCATTCTGAAACAAGACGCCACTTGCCGCCAAACGGTCCATATTAGGAGTTTTCACTACATCTACCCCGTAACACCCCAGTTCGGGGCGCATATCATCAGCCATTATAAAAAGCACATTCATTTGGGATGCATCCTGTTGTGCACGTAGTATAGATGAGATGCAGCAAGCTGTTCCACAAAAAAACGCATATTTTATTGATATTCTATTTTTCATTTTCTACCTTAAATTTTCAAGACCTGCAATATACTAAAATATTACAGGTCTTGTGCATCATTTCAATTTAAAATTACTTTGTCCATACCGGATTTTGTTCCAAATTCGTATTTAACGCCAATTGCTTCAAAGGCAACGGATACAGATAATAATGTTCCTGCCATCCAAGCGGGGTATCAAAGAAATAAACATATCCTTCATCAGCACCTGCACCACCCGTTACTTTCAAATTCTTGGCCGAAGCCCCTGTCACATAGGCACCCAGCGGTTGTTTGTTAACATAGTCTCCTTTCTTCCACCTGCGCAAATCATCCAAACGGAAACCTTCGCCCATCAATTCAACTCGTCTCTCTCTACGCACTTCCCACAAAAGAGCAGGAACGGAAGGATCACGCTTCGGATCAAAAGCATCATTAATATCATTCACCACCATTTTCGCCACATTAGCTCTTGCCCGAAGTTTGTTAATAGACTTATCCGCAGCAGCCTGGCCGAACTTGTTCAATTCGCACATCGCTTCGGCATAGTTTACCATCACCTCACCTATACGGAACAGCGGGGCATCTGTTGTATTCACCCCATTCGCGTTGGTAGCTACAGTATGTGTATTATAATATTTCCATACCCAGAAGCCCATTTGGGAAGCGTTCCAGCCCTGTCCCCAGTTCATATTCTTAAAGTGAGGTTGTCCTTGCACGGTGAATCCTTTAAAGTTGGAAGACGGCAAACGATGATAAGTTTCACCGGAAATCGTAGCCATTAAATCTATAAATTCCCTGTCCTGTGCATTATCCGTATATTTCCAATCAGCCGTACTGGGTCCGTTTTCTTTCTTCACCATATATGGAGGACAGATCGTCAAATACAACCGGTAATCACGATCACGGAATTGTCCATACATATTCTTATCACCCCCATAACGGCTAGTCGTCGTGCTAACCGGTCGTCCATCCGTACAAAGATAACTGTCTACCGCGTCTTTCGTTGCCTCAATATAAGATTCACCTGTACGCACCATACGGGTCAAACCATGCATTAACTGTCCGGTTTCATAAGCCTTATACAAAAGAATACCTGTCACCCCATCCAGTGTTTCCGAATTAAACAACTCATCATATTTAGGATGCACATTCGGATATTGCTTAATCACCTCTTCAGAAGCACGGGCACATTCTTCCAGATAAGTATCCGCTCCCGACAAACCATGATATTTTCTCCAAGTTCCTTCAAATAAAGCAAAACGGGAAATAAGAGCTTTCACCACATACATATTAATTGTATTTTTCCCATCCGCTTCGATATTACTGCCAATATGTGTTTCCGCATATTTCAAATTAGACAGAATATTGGAAGCCACCAAGTCACGACTATCACGTTTTCCATAAAGCTCGGGACTTTCCTCAGTCAAAGCATGCTCTACCCAAGGAATATCACCAAATTTAGAAAGCATCTGAAAGTATTTATAAGAACGGAAGAAATATCCCACACTTCTCCAATGCTCCCTCTCGGTTTCACTCATTTCCGAATGATCAATATTATCGAGCATCAGGTTAACACGACGGATATAATCATAATCCCAATCTTTAGACTCATCCGTAGCCTTTGCTTTGCGATATGCCCACTGACCTTCATATCCATCCAATCCTTTTATCATGTTATCCGATTCAAAATCACCACGGAAAATTTCATCCGTTTGCCCTGTATCATACGTATATCCGAAGAACACGTTATACAATCCCCATGTATACGTTTTAAAGTTGTCATAGGTAGTAAAGACCGATGCTTCTGTTTGCTGTCCTTTGGGATAAACCTCCAGAAATTCGTCATTTAGACAAGACGACATCAACAAACAAAGACTAACGCTTACACATAGTATATATTTATTCATAATAATTACTCTTTAAGTTGTGAAACAATCAGAATGAAAGGTTTATACCGAACGAATACTGTCTCATATACGGATAGGTAAAACCACGTTGTCCTAAATCATCCGTGACAGAACGTTCTGGATCAAGTCCCTTCGGCAAGTGGTCGAACGTATAAAGATTCTCACCACTGAAGAACACAGCCAGATTATTAACTCCAATCTTACTCATCCACTTAGACGGGAAATTATAAGAAAGCGTTATATTACGAATACTTAAATACGATCCATCCTGTAGATAACGAGTTTGTACACGTGTATTGGCATCTGTATTTCCGGCCGCTTTCTCATAAATACGGGGGAAATAACTATTCGTATTTTCCGGAGTCCAATAATTCAACTGTGAATCATAAACGGTAGTCCAAGCATCATAATGCGGATAAAACAGATCGTTCATCACCCACAAATCTCGTTTACCAACTCCTTGTAGCAAGAATGACAGAGAAAAACCGTTCCAACTTGCACTACCATGAATACCATACTGATAACGCCGGGTATTATTACCAATGATTTTACGGTCTCCCGGATCTTTCGTTGTACTGGTACCACTGTTGATAATATCATTACCATCCAAGTCCTTATATAATATATCTCCCGGATTCGGATTATAACCTTCCACTTTAGCAATACCCGGTTTCAGTTTGCCATCTGCATCGAAATCATCCACTGTGTACAAACGATCGGTCACATACCCCCAAATTTCACCCAGTTCCATTCCTACGCGATATGTTTCATTATCGTTCTTGTCCTTGCCAAACAGTCCTGTTTCGTTGTTGTATTTAGTAATCTTTGTTTTCGCATCGTAAAGATTAAAGCCTATGCTATATTTCACTTTTCCGATCTGATCGTTCCAGTCAACCGAGATTTCCCAACCTTTAGAACGAAGGTCAGCCGTGTTCTGTAAAGGGGCACTTGCACCTAATACACCCGGAAGTTCAGAGCCCGGAGCAAGCATACCCTTAGTATCTCTACGATACCAGTCGAACACCATATTCAATCTGTTATCCAATAGCCCAAGATCGAATCCGACATCAATTGTCGTTACTTTTTCCCAAGTAAAGCTATTACTAACCAAAGCAGCTGGTTTCAAAGTAGTAACTTTAATACCGGAAACAGTCCAATAAGCCTGTTCCGCATCCATACCGGGAATATATGCGTAAGGAGTGATGCTCTGATTTCCAATATTACCCCAAGAACCACGCAATTTCAAGTTCGAAAGAACAGAGTTCAAAGGTTTCATAAACGCTTCCTCGCTGATACGCCATCCGGCGGAAACCGAAGGGAAGAAACCGAAACGGCTATTCTTCGGGAATTTGGAAGAACCGTCATAACGTCCGTTCGTTTCAAGCAAATACTTGCCGGCAAACGAATAGTTGATGCGATAGAACAACCCTCTTACCGTATAACGTTCAAATTTGTCCTTAGCAAAATAATCACCTGTCGACTGCGAAATAGACGGCAGATCTTCATTAATCATATTCATACGCGACATCTCTGCATAACGATAGTCACTACTCTCCTGATTGAAACCTCCCATCACCGTTACATCATGTTTGCCCCATGAGTTGTTATAGTTAGCATAGAAGTTCAATGCATTATAATCCGTAATACCATTGGAATATTCATACTTGGAATTGGCAGTGGAAACCTCTTTCACAAAGTTACCTCCATGTGCATAATAGAACTTCTTCTCAAATTTCGTTTTCTCGTTACTTAGATGATTGAATGTATACTCACCAATCAACTTCACATTCTTCAAAGGACTGATCGTAACCTTTCCGAAAATACGAAGATTATTCTTTTGAATAGTTGTCGGATATGCCAGATCAATCAAGTTACGAGGAGTATTGATCTGTAATTCTTCGCCGTCAATATTCATTGTTCCAGTAGGGAAATAAGAAGGGAATGCGACTGCTGCTCCCCATATACCATATCCTCCGGAAGTTTCCGGCAATGAAGAGTTCGAGTTCGTATATTTAATATCCAATTCCGGAGTAATCCATGAAAACACATCCGAGCGGAGATAAGAAGACACGTTGTAACGCTTGTACGTATCTTTATCCGAAGCCAGTACCCCATTTTCATTCACCATACCGAAGGAGAAACGATAAGAAATATCTTTCGTACCGCCACCTACCGAGATATTATGAGTTTGTTGGAAACCAGTCTCCATCATATCATCGAAAAGATCAGTCTCTGCCAAGCTGTAGCGTAGCCCGTCCACCATTGCATAACCATCCGGATATGCAGACGGATTAGCATTATATTCCTTCAAAAGTCCCAACCAGGTATCTACGTTCTGACCACTTTGATAATTGATTGTCCCCATGTCCTTATAAGCTTGTACCGTTTGGAGCGGAGTAGCCTTATGAGGCATATTGGCAGGTCTGCTAAAAGAGAAGTTATTTGAATAATTAATAGAGAGTTTAGTTGCATCCGAGCCTTTCTTTGTAGTAATCAAAATCACACCGAAAGCTGCCCGTGCTCCATAAATAGCAGAAGATGCGGCATCCTTCAAAACAGTCACCGATTCAATATCGTTCGGATCGAGCATATTAATATCCATCTCCACGTTATCCACCAGCACCAGCGGTTTCCCATTCTTATCCAGACTGTTGACACCACGAATGTTGAAACTCATTTCTTCACCGGGTCTTCCTGAATTACCTGTAATCTGCAAGCCGGGCATTGCCCCTTTTAAAGCGTCACTCACAGACACCACCGGACGATCACCTAAAACATCATCCATCTTCACACTGCTCACCGCACCTGTCAGGTTCGCTTTCTTTTGTACGCCGTAACCAACAACTACTACTTCGTCTATTAACCGAGTATCTTCTTTCAAAGTTACATTGAGAGGACGTTGATCTTTCACCACCACTTCCTGTGTGGCATAGCCAATATACGATATGGATAAACGGGCATTCGGAGTAACCATCAAAGAAAAATTGCCATCCATATCCGTAATGGTACCTTCCGTAGAATCGACCACTTTCACATTTGCCCCAATCACCCCTTCACCTGTAGGATCAGTGATTCTACCTTTTAAGACAAACACTTTTTCCTGTTCTTTCTGCGGTGTCACTGCATGGAACATAATCACCCGGGGTCCGTTCACTTCATAACTGACGTCCGTACCGGCCAGCAATTGTCCCATCACATCATTAATAGTACCGTTATTTATATTCACAGAGACTTTCCTATTCAAATCAATGTCATTATTACGAATCAGGAAAGAGTAATTGCCTTGCTTCTTTATTACTTCAATGGCTTCTTTCAAAGTAATATTATCTACTTTCACACTGAATCGCTTACTTTGTTCCTGTGCCGATAGCTGGAAACCACCAGTCAAAACGTTTCCTACAGACAAAAGCAGAAGCATTAATAATATTCTTTTTACTATTAATCTCATATTTTTCACTATTAAAGGTTAACATAATATCTTTCTATACAACGCTGAACCGCCGATATATCTATCGACTAAGTTCCCAATCATACTTTACTTTTTCTTATTTTACCTCCTTTTTCTTGTCAGTTATAAAGATAGTGTCTCCACTAACTTTCCATGTATATTGCTTCTCAACGTTGATTTCTCCCAATATATCATTGATACTTTGATTACTATTGAAACATCCGGAAAAGCGTTCCGCTTTCAGACGTTCACTCTCTAAACTGATCTTCACCTGGAATTTGCGCTCCAGACGGTGTGCGATGTCGGCAAACGGAGCATCTTCAAATGTCAGGCCACCATCCAACCAGTCACAGGCAGAACTAGCATTTGATTTCATTTTCTCCATGCGGCCCGTATTCTTATCGTAAAAAGCCTGTTCGCTAGGGAATAGTTTCATTACCGAACCGGACAAAGTGGCTAAATTGACACGACCTTCCAACAAAGATACCATTACATAATTATCGTCATCATAAGCGCGTACATTAAAAACAGTCCCTACCACCTTTACCTGTACACCATTCGTATTTACAAAGAAAGGAATCTTCTCATTTTTCGCCACCTTGAAATATCCTTCGCCATCAAGCGTAACATCACGTTCACGAATACCGAACCCACGGCAATAACGTAACACAGAACCCGCATTCAATGAAACCTCTGTTCCATCCGGAAGCACAATATTCGTCCGCGAACCAGCTGGCACTTTAATTTCATAAGGAGAATCCGCATTCGTATATACTTCCGTAAGATTTTCAGTATAAGTGTACCAGAAGTAATTACAGCCCAACAACAAAATAATTGCAGCAGCTACCTTCAGCCACACAGGAACTATCTTCCGCGAACGGACAGGTTTCATCTCAGCAGCGGCTATTTTTTCTTTTATCTGTGATAAATTAGCATCCTCTACTTTGGCAAATGCAGGCACAGAAGAAACAGCCCATACTGCGGACATCTCCCGGAAAATTTTAGCTGCATCTTCATTGGAAGCCAGATAAGCGAACAGAGCTTCTTTCTCCTCTTCGGTGCAGTTACCGGACAGATAGTTGCTTATCCGGATTTCCAATTCTTCTATATGATAAGAGTCATTCATAAACGTACTTTTTCTATGGGTGTATATAACTAGATACGCAATAAAAAAAGAAACGTTTAAAAGAAAAGCGATTTTTTTTAGAGAAACATCAAAATAGCTATCATATAAGGAGTACCCAGTGATTCGCGTAGCTTAGTCAATGCTATTTTCATCTGTACTCTTACAGTGGTCACATTAATATTCTGCTCCTCGGCAATTTCACTGTATGTCTTACCCTCATACAAACTTGCTTTAAATATGGCACGGCATTTGGCTGGCAATTCCTCCACCTTCTTCATGATGATGGTATTCATTTCGCTATGCTCCAATGCCTGCAAAGGATTATCGGAAGAAAGAATATGATTTTCGAGAAAAGCCCAGATTTCTTCCATCTGTTCCGTCATCTGTTTTTCGTTGAAGTAGGAAGAACGCAGATAACTAATACTTGCGTTTTGAATAGCACGCCGCAAGTACGGAAGAGCCGGGTGAGTGATATGGTGGCGATTCTGCCAAAAAGCGACAAAGACATCATTCACAATCTCCCCTGCCACCCTCTTGTCATGCACATAATAAACAGCTATCGCACACAAATAAAGGTAGTAGGTATGATAGATTTTATCAAATGCTTTTGTATTACCGTGATTTAACTGTTCAATTAGATTTTCAGAGATTTCTGGTAGATTCATTCGTTGTCTTTCTTTAAGGAACGGTGCAAATATAGCGATTAATTCAGAAAAACAAAATTCCAATCAGATAAACCGGAGCCCGGCAATCATTCCTTAACCCTACAATCCCATCGGTATTTTCAACAAATACCAAACGATAAACAGCAATGTCCAGACAACCAGGATGCCTAATGAATATCTCCAAGTATATTTCAGCAATGAACCATACGTAATCTGCTTATCATATTGCCGCATATAGGTAAGCACCAGAGGCATATAGAATAAGAAAGGAGTAATGGCATTCGTCGAACTATCTCCGATACGGAAAGCACATTGTGCTATATCCGGAGCAATTCCCATCTGTGCAAACATCGGGATAAAGATAAAAGACATAAAAGCCCATTTGGAGGTAGCAGATACCATAATCAGATTTATCAATGCCGTAAACAGAATAAACAGAACAAGAGCAGACAAAGGAGCCGGTTCAAACGAAGAAAGCAAGTCAGCCCCCATAATCGCCAGACATTTATCCAGATGGGAATATTCAAAACAGGCAAACATCTGCGCAGCGAAGAAAGCGATAACGAAATACACTCCAAGAAGCTTCATTGGCTGCGTAAGTCCTTCAATCACATCATTGTCAGTGCGATACCGTCCGGAACTGAATCCATAAGCCATTCCCGTAATACCTGCTCCCAAAGAAAGCAAAAACAAAATACCGGCAATAAAAGGCGAATGCATCAAACCACCATTCACACCCCGCAAAATTCCATAAGAAGAAAAAGTAAGCCACAAGATAAGAGCCACATAGATAGCTGCCACAACAATGGAAATCATAATGGCACGCCGCTCTTTACGAGACAGAGGATGGTAAGCCACCACCTTCATACTGCCTTCATACTTACCTAACGTAGAAAGAAGCCATTTTTGAGTAATCCAATACACAATAGCCGTAATGGCCACCGTTGAAGCACTCATAAAAAAGTAATTGCAAAGAGGTTCTGTATTCCCCTGATAACCTGTTTGTGCCAGTGCAGCCTCTTGCGTGGTATGCGCCAACAACGGGTCCATCGTACTCAATACAATATTAGCACTATACCCGCACGCAACGGAAACATAAGCCGTAACAATCCCTGCAATCGGATGAAGCCCCACCCATTGAAACAACATAGCAGCAATAGGCAATAAAATGATATATCCACCATCACCAATGGCATTCGACAACAAGCCAAGCACAATCACCCACAAGATGATCTTCCTCTTTTCCTGCCGGTTTCCCACCCCCATGCGGATACAAGCATCAATAAAACCGGAATGTTGTGCCACTCCCAATCCGAACATAGCAATAATCACCATACCCAATGGAGCAAAACCTGTAAAGTTCTTAATAGCATTCCGCAACCACCAGCGGATTCCTTCCGGACTCAACAGGCTTTGTACACGGATATCCTCACCTGTCTGCGGCAATGTCACTTTCAATCCATAGATATCGCATATCCATGAAAGAAAGACCACTGCCATTGTCAGCAGAAGGAACATCGTAGCGGGATGGGGCATGCGCCATTTATTCTTCATCATTTTCCGACTAAGCAAGAAGCTACCGTTAATACTTAATTTACTCTTCGTCAGGCTCCAGATTATCCAGATCAATAATACGCAATTCCAATGCACGTACTGCCAACCGGGTAGCATTCACTCCCACCCGTTCTCCATTCGGGAAAAGGCGTCCAATAAGATCATTCTGCCGTTTCTCCAATGATTTCACACCAAAAGGCATTCCTTTCAGATTGGCAATCATCTCTTTCGTATAACCCAAAGCCAGATGACGGAGAAAACGTTCATCGTATTCATCAATATCATAGCTGATGACAGCCTCCTGACGCTTAGCATCATTGGCTACAGATTTCTTGAAACGATCTACAATCTTTTCCAGAATCGGATAGTTAAATACCAATTTCTTTCCATCCATCACAGCCTGTACATCTGTTTTCGTCAGTAGCTCACCCGTTTTGAGGATGATTCCATCGGCACCGGCATTCAATACGTCCACCCACAACTTTTCGTTCAGAATCTCACCCGTGAAGATCAATACCCGAACTCCTTTGTAACGTTTGAATATATTTTTGCAAATATCAACACCAATGGTCGTAGAACCTCCCAGTCCTAAGTCCAACAATACCAGATCGGGAAGCTGGGCCTCCATCAACGGCCAAAACTCACTTTCCGTCATTGCCGTGCCGATCACTTCTGCATTCGGTATTTCATGACGGAATATTTCTTCTGTCCCTTTCAACTCCAGTTTTACATCCTCTACAATAATAACTTTAAACTTCTGTTCTTCCATGTTCCTTATCTAATAACTTTTATGTGTTTTCCTTTTATCGGCGCGGAATAGTGAAATAAACCGTAAACCCGCCGCCTTCAGCCGGCTCGGCATTGATACGACATCCCCTACGTCCCGCAAATTCGTCGTGGTCGCGGATAATTTGCTTGCATACCAGATATTCCGTTCCCCTCAACTCCCCTTTTTCACCGGAAGTCATACGTGCCAGATTCGGATAAAATAGTTGATTCAACTCTTCCACACTCTTCTCACGTCTCGTATCCGTAAAGAGGAAACGAATATATTCATTATCCTTGCGCGCTTGCAGACGTATCACTCCATCTTCACGTACAGTCAATGCTTCATCAATCAAATTCTCCAATAGAAAACGCAACTGATTCACGTCTCCTATCACCTTCGCCTCCATCGGCTCTATTTCCAATTCTATCCTCTCCGGCCGATTCTTCATCAACTTCTTGAAATATTTTCCGGCAGCATCCAAAAGTTCCTGTACCGGAATCACCGTACGCCGGAAAGTGACCTCCTCCAATTGACGGGAAGCACACGAACTCAAAATCGTAAAGATTCCCTTATAGTATTCAATCAATTCCGTCATAGTCTCCACCGCTTCACGCTCCTCCGTTTCCGAAAGATTCTGCGCATTCAACCGCCCTACAATCTGCTTGATTTTATTCGGATAATAAATCGTCTCATGTTTAATAGTCGACAGACAGTTGTCAAGCACCATATTCTGAACATGCAACATGCTGTCTTCCCAGGAAGCCCGACGTGTTTCTTCGTGTGCCGACTCGATATCCCGATATTTTGTAGCCAGCTTCACCACTGCGTTAAACACGACAATAGCCACATAACGAGCTACCAGTTCAAAAAGCAGTCGATCCGTCTCCTGTTCCGTTCCTTCTCTGCGCTCCAGATAAAGCACACCGACACATTGATGCTCGCCCCCTGCTTCCACCATCAGCGGAATTGCCTGAAGATGCTGCTCAGAAAGATATTCTCCGGCGCTAAAACACTGCTCTACCATCTCCGGCATTTCCTGTCCGGGACGAGAAGCATATTCCAGCCGATGTGTCGTTTCATTATAAACGGCAATTCCCATCCGGTCAATCGTCAGTAATTCATTTACCGAACCGAATGCTTCATCCACAATCCGCTGCGGAATTTCTTTAAGCGTACTCTCTTCTCGTTGAAGTGCCTCTGCATTTTCCTGTTCCTGCGGTCTCACCAAAGATGCAGCAAACACCTTCTGGTTAATCTCAAGTACCTGTTCGAGATTCAAACGATTCTGCAAACGTTTTCTCATGTACAGAAAATAATATCCAACCAACGAAACAATCAATAAAACAAAGCATAAAATAATCCCTACCGTCTTATTGGTATTCGAACGCTCCAACTGCCGGCAATATGCTTCGAGAGTTTGATCCTCTCCCTGCAACTTATACAAATCCGTAAATGCCGAATTATTATAACTATATGCATCCAACTGTTTCAAAGCCAGAAAAGCAACCGCTGCCTCATTCCTGATATCCAGAATTACATGATAATCCGAATCAAACAATTCGTTCCACCAACTGATTTCAGCAGGTGTTCCCTCACCTACCAGCTTCATATACCGATGTGGACGATCCGGACGCGCATATTTTTCATAATGCTCATTCAGAAAAAGCATTGCAGAATCTATATATTGCAAAGCCAACTCATAATTTTCATCCACATTAGCAAAATAGGCAGCATTCGCATAATCCGACGCTACATCCAGCAAATCCTCATACGCAGAATCCATAACTACTACAATCGAATCGCCATCCTGCAACATGGGAGGAATCGGATCATGCAGACAAGAAACCATCCCCAACGGAAGCAACAAGCAAAGCAACAATACCCCCATTGCTTTACGCACTCCCGAAGGCAAACGAAAATAAAAACGGCTTCCCTTCCCCAGTTCACTCTCCACATCAAAAACGCATCCCCGGAATAAATCATTCGTTTTCTTATACTTCTCAATGATTCCCTTACAATTCATCAATCCGAAACCACTACCTTTGTTTTCTTTCAACACTTCCGGATCGGCTGCATTCTTCATTCCGATCACGCGGGAATCATACACCTTCTCACCAATGATATGCGCCACATCCTCTTCGGAAATACCTCTTCCGTTATCCTCCACAGAGATCTCGACATACGCATCCTCCGTAATACGGGCATACACTTTAATTGTTCCTCCTTCCGGAGTATATTTACGGGCATTTTCCGCCAGCGTATTAATCATAAACAAAGTTAGTGCCCGGTCGGCCTTCACCATAACCGTAGTCGGTTCAATTTCCAACTTCTGATTTTTCATTTCAAAAGCACGTCTTCCCTTGCCTAGCAGCTCAAACAGTTCATTGAGACTGAAAGTTTCAATATTCAGGCTAAGCGTTCCTTGCTTCATCTTAATCCAAAGAGCCAGAATATCGTTGTACTCATTAATCGTAGTTACCAGCTCATCAATGTATTGATACTTCTCTTTCTTAATCTTCGCATTATCAATATACCCCCGCTCCGTCAACTTATGCACTTCGTTCAAGATACGGTCAATATAAGGATTAATACCATTGACAATGGCCAGACAAGCCTTCTTTATAAGATTCTGACGTTTATTTCCCGCAATATGTTGTTCGTAAACATACCGTTGCTTTTCCAACTGCATCCGCTCGTCACTCAACGCTTCCACCATCTGCTCATTGTCCGCAGCCCAAACAATATACGGTTCAAGCACATGCACCAATGCTTTTTCATCACGGTTCAACCGATGCAGAGGAACCAGTGCCGCTTTTCCTTCCTCCGGAATTTCCAGTTGAAGACGTCCTTTCCCAAATAATTGATCGATACCTTGTTGAATTAATGGAACATTCATCGGAATGGACGAAGTTATATCCCGGCAAAGAGTCAGAATCCGTTGCAGACGCTCCACGTCTACCTGATTCCTTATTTTAGACCGTTTATTGAAAAACCACCAAAGAATAACCACCAATACAAGTCCGACAATAACCAAAGAAAGTACAAGCGTCATTTGTCGTGAATCGGCTTCCAATGAAAGATAGCGGCTCTCCAACTCCTTATCCTGACGGGTATAATTTAAAATATCCAAATATATATTCCGGTTGTAATCAGAAGCATACTTCATCCCGAGCCCCGCATACGACACACTCAATTGCTCCCGAATCCTTGAGATCCATTCAGGTACCGTTCTCACATCTTCCTGCATGATCCATGGAACCCCGGTATAAGTCGTATCTCCTTCTACAAAAACATGTAGTTTATCCAATGTATCCGCCGCATGGTGATAATAGAGCATGTGATGTTGATTCACACAATCCAACGCTTTTGCAAGCGTATCCAATGCCTCCGTATAACGTCCGTGCTCATTCATATATTTACCGATAGACACATACGCACCGGCAATCTGATACAAATCATTGTACTCACGAAATTTTTCAAGCGCACGCTGTGCCATTCGCAAAGGCAAAAGCGAATCTACGGGAAACCCAAACTGATCCAGCGCATATCCCCTTCTCGTCCGAAAAAGTTCGAAATTATTAGGTGAAACCATCAGATTAGCCAATCCTTGCAGACCATTTCCTTCGAAATAAGGATGATTAGTCTGAACAGCCGTCCGCCAGGTAATATAGAGTTGGTCGAACTCACGCATTTTCCGGTCTTCCGGCTTGGTTGCTTCCACCAACGAAGCCGAACCTTTAATATAATGATAATAAAGCAACTGATTAGTATCTGTCAAAGCTTCATCTTCCGGAATCCGGTTGAGAGATGTGATGGCCTCCTGCCGTTGCTGCAGATAGTAATAATAAATAGAAGAAACGATGAAAAATTCGGTGAATGCATAATCCAGCCGTAGCGCCTCGTGACGGTCGGCAAACAAATCACTCTCTTCACGAATACGTTTCATGCGCTTGAGCGCACTATTACGATAATCATAAAATTCTTTATTCATAGCCGTCCGCTGATAGATTTTCATCAGTCCGATGTCGGCAATCAACAGTTCGAGTTCATTTTTAGTCAGTTTATATACTTCCTTATGCAACGCTTCCGCCCGGTCAAAGTCCATAGCCATAAAAGCACAGAACCCCAGATTGTTGGATGCTTCCGCTTTCCCCGACTTGTAGAAATTCACCTGCCGATAGGCTTCATTGGCATATTTATAAGAAGAATCCAGGCTTCGATAACGATAAGCATACGCTTTCCCGTTTAATGAATCAATCAGGCGCACCTCTTTGGTCGGCACCATATCAGTGCACGAAAAAAAAGAGGCAAACAACACTATACCTATTATATATAAAGGAAAGCGTGAACTCATTTTTGACTATTAACTGTTTTCAGAAAGCAAATCTACAAATATTTCCGATAAGTTGGAGAGAAAAATATTTTTTATACAATAAGTCCTTCTAAATAATAAGAGAAATTCCTACCTTTGCAGGCAAATTAACAAATAGGTAACATCTATTACAAAATGAGCGAAAAAGCACCCTTTATGGTATTCTCGGGAACGAACTCGAGATATCTGGCAGAAAAAATCTGCGCAAGCCTGGATTGTCCTCTGGGAAATATGAACATTACCCATTTTGCCGATGGCGAATTTGCTGTTTCATATGAGGAGTCAATTCGTGGCGCACACGTATTCCTGGTTCAATCCACTTTCCCTAATTCAGACAACCTGATGGAACTTCTCTTGATGATCGATGCTGCAAAACGTGCGTCTGCAAAGAGTATTGTAGCTGTAGTCCCCTATTTCGGATGGGCACGTCAGGATAGAAAAGACAAACCCCGTGTATCTATCGGCGCTAAGTTGGTAGCCGACCTGCTGTCTGTTGCAGGTATCGACCGTCTGATTACGATGGACTTGCATGCAGACCAGATTCAGGGATTCTTCAATATCCCGGTAGATCACCTGTACGCATCAGCAGTATTCCTTCCTTATATCCAGTCATTGCAACTGGAAAATCTGGTTATTGCTACACCGGATGTAGGAGGTTCAAAACGTGCCAGTACTTTCTCCAAATACCTCGGTGTACCATTGGTACTCTGCAACAAATCACGCGAAAAAGCTAATGAAGTAGCATCTATGCAAATCATCGGTGACGTAGAAGGTAAAAACGTCGTACTGATCGACGATATAGTTGACACAGCAGGAACAATCACCAAAGCAGCCAACATCATGCTGGATGCCGGTGCCAAATCAGTACGTGCCATCGCCAGCCACTGCGTAATGTCTGATCCGGCTTCTTTCCGTGTACAAGAGTCCGGTCTGACAGAAATGGTATTTACCGACAGCATCCCTTACGCAAAGAAATGCCCGAAAGTAAAACAGTTGAGTATTGCCGATATGTTTGCTGAAACAATCAAACGAGTGATGAATAACGAATCTATCAGTTCACAATACATCATTTAACAGATGACAAGTGATAAATGATAGTTGAAGTTACTTTCAACAGGAAATTATAAAATGGATAATGACCGCTTTGGGTTATTATCCATTTTTCTTTGTCCATACCAATTATCATTATTCCATCATCTGGTACATATATGCAAAAAAATAGGCCACGCAATGCGCAGCCCACTACCATTTATCATCTATTGAAGTCTTCCGAATTTATAGGTTCCTTTTTTAATCACCTTCCCATCTTTATCTGTTTCCACAAAAGGACCATTTTTCTTTCCTTGTTTGAAAAAGCCCTCGAAGCGATTACCATCTTTGTCGATTTGTACGCCCTGTCCATCTTCCAATCCGTCAACAAAGCCACCTTTATATTGCATACCAGCAACGGTTTTCAAAGTACCCTGTCCATCGGGACGGTTGTCTTTCCAGTCACCGTCATAAACATCGCCATTGCTCCATTTATAAACTCCTCTGCCATCACGTTTATTGTTTTTCCAGCTTCCTTCGTACACAGCACCATTCGCCCAGGTAAAAGTACCTTTTCCGTCTTGCATGCCATTTTTGAAATTACCTACATATTTGTCACCGTTAGCATGATAATAAACTCCTTCACCGGTGCGTTCACCTAAGAGATAAGAACCTTCATAACGATCGCCCGTGTGAAAGTAGTATGTACCTCTTCCGTGTTGAATATCATCCGCCCAATCACCGTCGTATTTATCTCCATTGGTATATTCAAATACCCCTTTTCCGTGACGGACATCATCTTTCCAGTCTCCTTCATACTTACAGCCGTCGTCCCAGTTCATGATGCCTTTGCCGTTCTTCTTATCATTTTTCCAGTGACCGGTATATTTGGCTCCATTCGCCCAAGTGTATGTACCTTCGCCTTCACGCTTATCATTCACCCATTTACCTACATACAAATCACCGTTATGATAATACATTGTTCCTTCACCATGCTGATAATCCTGATACCACATACCGTCGTAACGGTTGTTATTCATAAAATAATAGATACCTTTTCCATGCTGCTGATCCTGGAACCACTGTCCTTCGTACTTTTCTCCGTCAGGAAACATATAAATTCCATATCCTTCACGTTTCCCCTTCACATATTCACCTTCAAAGACATCGCCGTTTTTGAAAACCGTTTTTCCTTTTCCGTTCGGTTTTCGCCCTTTCATTTCTCCTGTATAGACACTGCCATCCTTAAAAGTATAGTTGCCAATCTTTATTTCAGTGGAGAATGTATCTTTAATTTTTCCGAAAAATCCGCCTTTTTTTCCTTCATTTTCTTGTGCCATCACTCCCTCTTGTGCAAGAAGAGCCAATAAAAGTGTAGTATATAGATATTTCCTCATTGGTTTTAGTCGTTACTCATTTTAGAATTACAATTTGGACAAAGATACAATTTCTATCCCAAACAGCCCACTTTCGGAAAGCAAATTATGACAACTTTTTACCTGCAATGACCTCTTTTAATGTCTCTTTGCACAAATAGCGCTGTGCCAAATCTTGTATTTCCATCGGAGTAACCTCATTCACAGCCAGCAGAGAACGTGAAAAGTAGTCATCATCCAGACCGGAAGTAGCTATGAAGATCCACGCATCCGAAAGTGAGAAAGGCGACTCATAACTACGGCACATTTCTCCCAACATATAGTTGCGTACAATAGTCAATTCTTCGGCTGACACAGGTTCCTGATGCAGGCGGTCTATTTCATGATACACTTCCTGTATCAACGGTTCCACATATTCATTATCCGTTTCTGTCGAGATAGCCAATAGTCCGCTATCCGGATAAAACATGATTCCTGCCGAAATACCATAAGTATATCCTTTCTCTTCACGAATATTAGACATCAGCCGACTGCCGAAATAACCTCCGAATAAAGTCATCAATACCCGAAGTTTCAAATAATCAGGATGATTACGGGTAATAGTCGTACATCCCATCTTCACAGCACTCTGCATGGCGTCTTCACGCTCTGTAAAAATTCTCTTTTCAGGAATAGCAGTAAAAGGAAAACTTAATTTCGACCCCTGCTGATGCTGACCGAAAGAAGTGCCGAATGTATCTGTCACCCGGCTGATAATATCCTCCGTCACCTTACCGGACAAAAAGATAGAGCAATTACCCGAATGGTAATACCGTTCATAAAATTCACGGAGCACTTCCGGAGTGATGGCATGATAATCTTCCTCCACCACTATTCTGCCACATGGATGCTGTTCACCGTAAAGCGACTGCAACAGAGTGCGGTGTGCCAGGAAATCAACTTTGGAAGTATTGACCAGATATTGTTGGATATTGGTATCAAGGATAGTATGCAATTCCTTCTCCGGGAAAAGCGGTTCTTTAATCATAGATTCCACCACCTCCAATGTTTTCGCCAAATACTTATTCAGCGAATAAACAGTGATATATGCATATTCCGACGAACTGGACAATTCGAGCCATGAGCCGTAGTAATCCAGTTTTTCGGCAATGGTGGCAGCCGTATATTTTTTTGTACCTTCACGCAGCATCCGGTTCGTAAACAGAGCTTGCAGTTTCTGCGACTGTTGCCAGCGTCCCCCGGCAAAAAGCACATCTATGCGTACCACTTCCTGTTCACCCGCATTAATAACAGTCAACGGAATACCGTTTGGCAACGTCATTCGAACGGGAGGAAGTATACGAAAATTTTTCAGGGTTTGTATTTCAGGTTGTATCGTACGATCCATAAGATTAGATTCTATTCTTCAAAAATTCTTCTGCCCGTTCCAAGTCTTGTGGAGTATCGATTCCAATAGTTTCCACCTCACTGATGCCGACCTTTATTTTGTATCCGTTCTCCAGCCAGCGAAGCTGCTCCAAAGATTCGGCCAGTTCCAAAGAAGACTGTGGAAGCATGGTAATCTCTTTCAGCACTTCTGTACGATAAGCATACAATCCGATGTGCTTGTAGTAGGTATGTCCCTTCAACCAGTCCTGTTTCTCGGCATTCCGCTGATAAGGAATGATAGAACGGCTGAAATAAAGTGCATTCCAGTTCTTGTTGACTACCACTTTCGGTGAATTCACGTTTTCCAGTACGGCAAACGCTTCATCAGCAGTAAAAGGTTTCACCAGCGTAGCAATCTGCGTGGTTGCATCATCGAAACAAGCCTTTACCGCATCCAGTTGTGAAGGCTGAATAAAAGGTTCATCTCCTTGTATATTCACTACGACGTCAAACTCACCTCCAATCTTGGTACAGGCTTCATAACAACGATCCGTACCACTTTTGTGGTGAACGGAAGTCATCACAACCTTTCCCCCGAACGCCTTAACAGCAGCTTCAATGCGTTCATCATCCGTAGCTACATAAGCGTCATCCAAAACGCCTGCCACTTGTTCGTATACGCGTTGTATGACTGTTTTTCCGCCCAACATAGCCAACGGTTTCGCAGGAAAACGAGTGGATGCATAACGGGCAGGTATAATTCCAAGAAATTTCATCTACTTAATAAATAATGAAGAATGGAAAGCAGATAATGACTGTTGTATATATCCCCTTTGCCAATCCTCCGGTTTTAATATTTTGTTATCATATAAAAGCATGTCAATATCCAGACATACTTTTTCCTCTTTCTTATCCTCCGAACGACGTCCGGACCTCTGTTCTATATCTTTCAGCATTTTCCTCACCGTCTCTTCATCCTTATCGGAATAGAACAAAACCACTTGGTTGGAAAACAGAGCCGGATTCTTAAAAAACAAAGGTTTAGTTTCCAGTTCGGGAGCAAAACATATAGAAGAAAACGATTCAGTCAACTTCTGCCTGGCAAAAGTCAAGTTCTCTTTCCTGTTGTAATTACTCCCTATGCAAACAATATACTTGTGCACTTCTTTAATTGAAAAGATCGTCCAATCCCCCTTCTTCTATCACTTCGCCATCAGGAGTTTCCGAACCGGCACACGGGTCAAACCCTTCAGGGAGTTTGAATCTCTCCTGCTGGTCATATCCCAAGGTCGGATCGTCATACACTTTCTTCATATACATAGCCCAGATAGGCAAAGCTGCAGCAGCACCCTGTCCATAGGTCATTCTACCGAAGTGAATATCACGTTCGTCCCCTCCTACCCAACAACCGGATACCAGTGAAGGAGTGAATCCCATAAACCAGGCATCGGAGTTATCATTGGTCGTTCCTGTTTTTCCACCCATATCGGCGGTAATTCCATATCGACGAACACGTCCACCCGTTCCTTCATTAATAACGGCACGCAGCATAACCAGCATTTTGTAAGTGCTCGACGCGCTTATCACTTCTTCCATTTGCGGTGCAAAAGTAGAAATGACATTGCCATCACTATCCTCAATACGGGTAACGAACAATGGAGCCACCCGGATTCCTTTATTGGCAAAAGCTGTGTATGCGCTGACCATTTCACCGACAGAAATTTCACAAGGTCCCAGACAAAGTGAAACCACCGGATCAATTGCTTTATTACGTACACCGAAACTATGGATCAAGCGTACCAAATCATACGGATTCAGCTTACCCATCAGGTATGCAGAAATCCAGTTATCGGAGTTTGCCAATCCCCATTTCAGAGTCACCATTTCTCCATAACGCTTATCATTTGCATTACGTGGTGTCCAGGGAGTTCCATTCTCATCAATCAAAGTCTGCTCTACGTGGCGTGCCTGATCGCAAGGAGAAAATCCGTTCTCCATTGCCAATGTATATAAATACGGTTTAATAGTAGAACCTACCTGACGACGTCCCACCATTGCCATATCATACTGGAAGTATACATAATTCGGTCCGCCCACATAAGCTTTCACGTGTCCGTTTGCCGGATCCATTGACATAAATCCTGTCCGCAAGAAAGATTTGTAGTAGCGGATGGAATCCATCGGTGTCATAATCGTATCTTTATCACCCTTCCAGGAAAAGACAGTCATTTCTTCCGGCGTATCGAACGCCTTACGAATCTGTTGTTCCGAAGCTCCCGCTTCTTTCATGAGGCGATAACGTTCCGTTTGTTTCATTGCTTTCGTCAACAACTCTTCCACTCGTTTTTCCGGTAGTGATCTTGCATACGGGGCATTCTTACTTCCCTCTTTTTCCTTGAAGAATACAGGTTGCAGATAATCACCCAAATGCTCTTTTACAGCATCTTCGGCATACTGCTGCATACGTGAATTGATAGTTGTATAAATCTTCAATCCATCTGTATAGATGTTATAATTTGTACCGTCTTTCTTCTTGTTTTTCGCACACCAGCCATATAACGGGTTAGTTTCCCAAGCGATAGAATCCTCATAGAATTTCTGCATTTGCCAACCACGATAATCACTTCTTACCGGTTTCGGTGCTGTCATGACGCCGCGGAGATATTCACGGAAATAAGTAGCCAGCCCCTCTTTATGGTCAACACGATTGTAAGTCAGTTTCAACGGAAGAGCCTGCAAAGAATCACATTCTGCATCTGTGATATATCCGGCTTTACGCATCTGCTCAAGCACCACATTACGACGGCCACGGGAACGTTCGTTGAAACGAACCGGATTGTAAAGTGACGGATTCTTACACATACCCACCAATGTAGCTGCTTCTTCAATCTTCAAGTCCTTCGGTTCACAGCCAAAATAGGTATATGCAGCAGTTTTGATACCAACAGCATTATTCAGAAAATCAAATTTATTGAGATACATACTCAATATTTCCTCTTTGGTGTAGTAACGTTCAAGTTTCACCGCAATCACCCATTCAATCGGTTTTTGGAAAAGACGCTGAAGTGTATTTCTCGCCACATTTTCCGTAAACAACTGTTTAGCTAACTGTTGCGACAAGGTACTACCCCCACCTGCATTTTTCTGAAACATCAAACCACGTTTCACAAACGCACGGAACAATGCTTTGGCATCAATCCCGGAATGCTCGACAAAACGAACATCTTCCGTTGCAATAAGAGCATTGATAATACTGGGTGACAAATCCTTGTATGCCGTGTACACTCGGTTTTCCTTGCTGTAAGACCATGTACCAAGCACTTTCTCATCTTCAGAAAAAATCTCTGTTGCAAATTTATAGCTCGGGTTCTCGAGTTCCTCTACAGGAGGCATATAGCCAATCCAACCCTTTGAAATGGAGACAAAGACTATAACAATAGCCAATACTATGACTGCCAAGAATATCCAAAGAGCTTTTATTATTTTTCGAATCATGTTTTTTCTCGCTTAAAATGACGCATTTAATTAAGATGCAAAGGTAGATAAAATCCGCTATTCAGCCAACGAGTTTGATTATAATTTCTATTTTGTTAAAATATAGAGCGATACTCCTAACAAATAGCATGAAACAAAACAAAAAAGAGCATTTTTCAAGAAAGCAACCCTCTTATTATATCTAAACACAAACAGGCGGGAAAAATCCCGCCTGTTATTCATTCATAAATATACCTATTTATAAGATAATCAATTACAAGGTTGCTGCCTGCACACCTACCACTCCGGCAATCGCACCGGCAACAGCAATAATCACTTTCAAAATAATACTCCACGTTTTTTTCATAGACATTTCTCTTTTTAAATTAAACACTAAATGAACACTCTAACCGTCAGCTATTAATCAACGAGACATTAAGCTGCGGGATCCGGTGCCTCTCCGCTACCGCCATCTTCGCCTTCATCCGGTTTCTCGGGATCTTCCGGAGATACAGTAACGCTAATTTTCTTCAGATATTCATCCAGACTGATCAGATCTAACTTCTCATCTGCACGGGTAGCAGTTTTGGTGACACGCAACTCTTTATTAGCTTGGAAAAAGATACGAACACTATCCACACTCTTAGCATTAATATCCTTCGCCAACTCCGCACCTTTCGAACGGGCAGTCAACATAAACACACCCAAACCTTCGATATTCACAGACTTACCTTCCAACAACTGCTCCTTCATTTTTTCCACAAAATTCTGGATTACACTCTTGATGTCACCGATAGACAGCGAAGAACGATCCTGCATTTTCTGTGCAATATATTTCAGGTTGACGGACTGACCTAAAGTGATCAGATGCGGATAATATCTCTTAGGAGAATTGGGAACACGCGGATCTGTTGGCCGCGTAATGACTTTGTAAATTACACTCATACTACGTTTTTTTAAGATTTAAATTCAAGTTATTTATTCACGTTTTGTTGATCAACGATGCAAAGGTGAAGCTTTTATTCCGGATAGAAAAGAAAAAAGCCCCTTGCGGAGCTCTTTATATTCAATCAAGTATATAGCGACTTATAAATCAATGATATAATCAAGCATTTATAATCTTCCAGTCTCCAATCGTACACCGTTCGCTATCAAAACTGACAGCCACCTTTACGACAGGCAATCCACATAAAGCAAAGCGTTCCGGATAATTCTTCAAATCAATTTGCTCCATCGCTTCACCCGCACTTTTGTCCAATTTCAGTTCCATCACATACAATGTAGTCTTCGTACGAAGTACTATATCTACCCGTCCACGAGGAGTACGAACCTCCACATCCACGTAATACCCTAATAAACTAAATATGATATAAAAGACCTGCTGATAGTGTCCTTCGAACCTTGTATTGTCGCAGTAAGGAATCGTAGACAGAAATTCCTGCAAACGGTGTAAAGCAGCATCCATATCACCATTCTGAATATCATAAAAAAGATAAGCCACCATGGTAGTTGCTTCAGGTGTCTTGTTATTTACATAATAAGGAAGAAGGCTCTCCATAAGTCCCAGCCTTACTTCTTTATTGGGAATATCCAGCGTATAAAGGTCTAGCATCTTATTATAATCCTTAATAGTGATATACCCACTTTGGTACAATAAAGGCACTGCATCAGTCATCGTTTCAGTAGGAGCATCGAAAACTGAGGACTTTAGTTGTTTACATCCAATTTCGGAAGGTTTCACTCCGAATTTATTCAACATCTTAATCAGATATGTAGGAGTACCGCTACCAAACCAATAAGATCCAAATTTTCCATCAGCAAAAGCATTTAGCAAACTGAAAGGATTATATATATCGGGCGAAGGAGATGTAAAATGATAACCATCATAATTTTCTTTCAATTTCATCAAAGCCTCTTCAGGTGTTATCTCCAATTTCTTTGCCAATCCTCCCAAATCATCCTTCATTTGCAAACGTATCTCATCTTCACTAATTCCACAGATAGCAGCGTATGGCTCATCCATACTAATATTCTTTATATTATTCAACTCACTAAAAATACTTAGTTGGGAGAATTTGGTAATACCAGTCAGAAATACATATCGCAAATAAGGATCACAAGCTTTTAACGGGCTGTAGAAGTTACGCATGATATTACGCAATACATCCAGATTTTCCCGTTCGTGCACCACATCCAGCAAAGGAGCATCATATTCATCAATAAGCACAACCACTTTCTTTCCGGTCTGCTCATAGGCACGTTTTATCAGTCCCATCAAACGCTGATTGGGATTAACCTCCTCCTCCAGCCGTCCATAAATCTGTTCATAACCATATAGTTTCAGATTCAATTCTTGGAGCAACTGTTCACTATCTGCATGTTTGGCAGTACTCATATCGAAGTGAAGTACCGGATATTCCGTCCACTCCTTCTCCAGTTTCTCCATAACCAATCCATGAAACAGCTCCTTACGTCCGGAAAAATAGCTATGCAGCGTGGAAGTAAGTAATGATTTCCCAAAACGTCGTGGACGGCTCAAAAACATATAGCTGGAAGCCGAATGAGTCATCCGGTAAACATATGCTGTTTTATCAATATAGAGGTAATTCCCCTCCCGTATCTTCGAGAATGTCTGTATCCCGATAGGATATAATCTTTGCAAATCTTCCATATCAATCATATTTTTCACATACTTAAGCATTTATAATCTCCCAGCCCCCAATCGTACACCGTTCGCTATCAAAACTGACAGCCACCTTTACGACAGGCAATCCACATAAAGCAAAGCGTTCCGGATAATTCTTCAAATCAATTTGCTCCATCGCTTCACCCGCACTTTTGTCCAATTTCAGTTCCATCACATACAATGTAGTCTTCGTACGAAGTACTATATCTACCCGTCCACGAGGAGTACGAACCTCCACATCCACGTAATACCCTAATAAACTAAATATGATATAAAAGACCTGCTGATAGTGTCCTTCATATTTCGTATTATCGCATTGCGGTATAGTGGACAGGAACGTTTGCAAACGGCGTAATGCAGTATCCATATCACCATTACGGATATCGCGGGAAAGATAAGCCACCATTGTCGTGGTTTCCGGAGCTTTACTACCGACATAATGTGGAAGAAGACTTTTCATCAGGCCTATTCTCACTTCCTTATTAGGAATATTCAATGTATACAAGTCTAATTCTTCATCATAATTCTTAATAGTGATATAGCCACTTTGATATAACAGCGGGATAATACTTGTCATCCTTTCTGTTGGTGCATCAAAATCCTCGACCGAAACCCTATTATTTCCAATTTCGGAAGGTTCCACGCCAAACTTCTTCAACATATTTATCAGATACGTAGGCGTACCGCTACCAAACCAGTAAGAACCAATCTTACCTTTTTCCATAGCAGTAAGTAGGCTGAAAGGATTGTATATATCGGGAGACGGATAAGTAAAATGATAACCGTCATAGTTGTCTTTCAACTCCTTCAAAACCTCTTCTGGTGTTATCCCCATTTTCTTCGCTAATCCATCCACATCTCCTTTCATTTGCGAACGTATCTCATCCTCACTAATTCCGCAAATGGCAGCGTATGGCTCATCCATACTGATATTCTCAATATTATTTAGTTCGCTGAAGATGCTAAGTTGGGAAAACTTTGTGATACCCGTCAGAAATACATATTGCAGATAAGGATCGCAAGCCTTCAATGGACTATAGAAGTTACGCATAATGTTGCGCAAAACACCAAGATTTTCCGATTCGTGTACTACATCAAGCAAAGGAGCATCATATTCATCAATAAGCACAACCACCTTCTTACCTGTTTGCTCATAAGCACGCTTAATAAGATTAACTAAGCGTAGATTGGCATCCCCCTCTACTGCGTTAATAGCAAACGTACGTTCATATTCAGCAAGCATAAAATCAAGAAGACGTTCCAATCCTCCTTTATCCACATGTTTCGCCATACTCATATCAAAGTGAAGCACCGGATATTCCGTCCACTCCTTCTCCAGTTTCTCCATAGCCAATCCATGAAACAGCTCCTTACGTCCGGAAAAATAGCTATGCAGCGTGGAAGTAAGTAATGATTTCCCAAAACGTCGTGGACGGCTCAAAAACATATAGCTGGAAGCCGAATGAGTCATCCGGTAAACATATGCTGTTTTATCAATATAGAGGTAATTCCCCTCCCGTATCTTCGAGAATGTCTGTATCCCGATAGGATATAATCTTTGCAAATCTTCCATATCAATCATATTTTTCACAAAGCTACTAAAAATAATCCATCAGTCATTACTTTACAAAAAAAATATCAACTATCTTCACAGACGGTTGATATAATAGAAATCACATCGGATTTACACCGACATGAGGGCGTTGATCAAGAATACACCGCTGTGTATTTCCTGACCACAAAATGTAGGGGTCTTCATGTGTGTAGCATGAAGTTAGGGACCTACACATTCTTCATCTCACTTTTTTTAAAAGTACTTTGAAGCACTTTATTTCTCTTTATTATCGCTAGTTTCTCCATATCCGTAACCATAGCCATATCGTTTACCATAACCATAGTATTTGCCATATTTACCATAACCGTAATAATAGCCGTATTTTCTTTTCTTCAAATCCAAACCATTGATCACAGTACATAGGTTAGGTAATTTATTTCCATCAATAAGTTCATTAATCAAAGTATACTCATTTTTACGAGTATAATCTGCGCGACATACATAAACTGATAAATCGGCCACACGTCCTATCAACAAAGTATCGGTAACCATACCAACAGGGGCAGTATCCAAAATTACATAATCAAAATTCTTCTTAAGCGTTTCAATCGCTTTATCCAATCCATCACGAGCCAATAATTCGGTCGGATTAGGAGGAACTGTTCCACCAGGAAGAATATACAGATTCTTACTGACATCAGAAAGCTGTACCAAATCCATCAAGTTCTTTTCCGGATTAGCCAAATATTGAGTTATACCTTGTTCTCTTTTTGATATATTGAATACCTTATTCAAACCTGGCTTGCGGATATCAAGACCAACGATTACTACTTTCTTCCCCAATAAAGAAAGACTGATAGCAAGATTACCAGAGATAAAGGATTTACCTTCACCACTGACTGTGGAGGTAACCAAAATCACCTTCTTATCATTTCCAAGCATAAATTGAAGATTCGTTCGGACATTGCGGAAGGTTTCACTCATCAGGTTGTTTTGATTCTCAAATACAGCAATAGCACCCTGCTTTTCATCGGTTAATGGGATATCACCGACAATAGGTGCACTAGTGAGTCTTTCTACATCAGAACGTCCCTCAATCTTGAATTTGGTTAATTCAAGCAGATAAATAACTCCTACCGGAATTCCGACTCCCAATATCAAAGCGATCAAATAAGTAATCCGACCTCTAGGAGACACTGGTATTTCATCTGCAATAGCATCATCAATTATTTTAGCATTATTGGCTGTAGCCGCCAAAGTGATAGCATTCTCTTCACGCTTCTGAAGAAGCATCAGATAAAGCCCAGCCTTTATCTCCTGTTGACGTGCAATACTCACAAACTCACGCTCCTGACCAGGCGCCTCACTGATGCGACGGGAATAACGGCTCGCTTCACGATCCAGATCCGCCTTTGTGATGTACAATCCACGCAACACCCTGTCTAAAGAAACTTGTACATTCTCTTTCATTGCACTAATGCTGGTATCCAGGTTTATAATGGTAGGATTATTCTCCGTTGATGTACGCAGCAAACGTTTTCTCTCAACAAGCACATCATTATAACGATTAATGGCAGCCGCAAGATTCACATCCTGCAATCCGATATTACTAGGCAGAACCTCATAACCTTCATTTTGCATATATTTCTGCAAATCCTGCAGCAAATTAATCTGGGTTTGATTCTCCACACGCTTCTTTTCATATTCAGCACTACCCGTCAATGCAATCTGTGCATCACTGGTCAAATCCGTAATACCTGCCCCACGTTTGAAACTTTCCAGGTCCTTTTCCGTACTACCCAGTTCTTTAGAGATAATACTAATACGTTCATTGATAAATTCGGCTGTTTTCTGTGCCACTTCATTCTTATCATTATTCGTATTGATATTATACATCTCTAATAATTTATTGATAAAATCCTTGCCTCGCTGCACATTTGAGTTTTTCAATGATATGACAGCTACAGAAGTAGTTTTGGAAGTAGGCTCAATAGTCATATTCTTGCAATACGCTTTTGCTACAGCCAAAGGCTTATTAATTGTTGCTGTTATATTGCGTGTAGTCTTTTCCGAAGCTGTAGTTTCTTCCAATGTTCTTTTAGAAGACGAAATAGAATCCGGTGTCAGAAAGAAAGCCAATGTCCCTTTGTCAGTAGGAAAAACCGCCGGCAATTTCTCAAAATGTTTCTGATATTCATCATCGTCAATCTTCACAGTCACATCCATACTTCCCTGTGGTTGCAATGCCATCTCCACCATCATCGGCTCCTCCAACAAGTCAGCCTCCTGTGGGGTCAGGCTCACTTGTACAGGTGAAGTTTTATACATATTTTTGGAAGGAAATTCATCCTTGTCTGTATAAGAAATATAGAGTCCCAAATCTTCAACCACCTCTTTGACGATAGTCTTTGAACGGAGAACTTCAATCTCGTTATCAATATTCTGTGAAGAAGAGATCATACCATCCAATCCTAGACTCTCCAACCCGGAAAGCATTCCGGCACTACCACCTTTCTTATCATCCTTTATTAAAACGGTAGCGGAAATATTATATACAGGAGTGGACATATACAAATATACCCATGCCGCAATCAAACACGCTATAACCGCACCCACAAACCAAGGCCAGTGGATCAAATATTTAAACAACAGTTCCTTAACGTCTATATTTTCTTCCTTAGATTCTTTTGCTTCGTTGAAATCTGTTTCTTTCATTGCAAATCATTATTTTAAAATATTTACTAATAGGCTGACGATGGATACCAAGATAGAGGTGGCAGAGAACCAAAGACTGGTACTGTTACCTACATCTGAATTTCGAGCCTTTGCTTTATTGGGAGTTACATAAACAATATCATTCTGTTGTAACCAATAGTAAGGCGAAAGAATGGTTTCAGCATTATTCAAGTCCAAGGTTACAATCTGCTGTTTGCCGTTTGCGTCTTCACGAATCAACTTTACATTATCACGAAGACCGTATACCGTCATGTCACCTGCCATGGCCAATGCCTCCAACAGATTTACCTTCTCATTGGAAATAGTAAAAGTTCCGGGACGGGTAACCTCACCGATAACAGATATTTTATAATTTACCATACGGACCGTTACAATGGGAGTCTCCTTCATGTAAGGCTTCAATTTATCTATAATCAGCTGTTCTGCTTCCCTTTTCGTTAAGCCTCCTAACTTCAATTCTCCTAACACCGGAAAATTTATGTTTCCTTCATTATCTACCAAATAAGGCTGTAATACAGGTTGGGTAGTCACATAAGACGAAGTACTCACGGCTATTCCGGCATTGCTGGCAACTGTCAGGTTAAAAGGTATCGCAAGTTCAGGATTGGTACATGACACCACAATGGTCAACAAGTCCTTGGGCATGATCTTGGCATCATACAATTTTTCCTGTTGTTCTACCTCGTTCACAACTTCCACATTCTGGAAATAGGGAACCTTTTTATAAGACTGACAGCCAGCCAATAGGAATGGCAACAATAGTAGCCACAAATTTCTTTTGTTTAGTCTTCTCATCATAATTCTTAAATTCTTAATTAAACGCCCTTTAATTCCTAAGTTTTATTTTTTAATATGCTTCTTTTTCTCCATGTATAGCATTATACACCGTCTTATACATAATATATAAGTCCAATAAAAAAGTCCAATGCTCTATATACCAGATATCACGTTGCACACGTCCCTCCATCTGCCAGAGCTCTTTCGTCTCACCGCGAAAGCCCGTCACCTGAGCCCAGCCAGTTATTCCAGGTTTAACGAAGTGACGAACCATAAACTTGTTTATCAGATTGGAATATTCCTCCGTATGTTTTAACATGTGAGGACGGGGACCTACAATAGACATATCTCCTTTCAATACATTGATAAATTGAGGCAACTCGTCCACACTAGTCTTTCTCATTATCTCTCCGATACGTGTTTTACGAGGATCATTTTCCGTAGCCTGAAGAGTGTCACATTGCGCATTAACCTTCATTGAACGAAACTTGTAACACCAGAATTCACGACCATCCTCACCACTGCGTTTTTGTTTAAAAAAAACAGGACCGGGAGAACTTAATTTAATTGCAATTCCAAAGAATATATAAACGAACGGAAAAACCGTAATAAGAAATAACCCTGAACAAACAACATCAAAAGCACGCTTGATAATACGGTTCTCCAGTGATTCCAATGGCTCACAACGAATGGAAAGTACAGGAACATTCCCCAATAATTCAAAATGCATCCTACGTTTCAAATAATTACGGACATTTGGAACACTAAAGAAACGGACCAAATGGTTTTCACAGTAATTAATGATAGGAACAATCTCCGCACTGCGTACAGAAGGAAGGCTACAATAAAGCTGATTGATCTCTCCCGCATGTTTTTCTAAAAAAACACTAACTTCATTGGGTTGTCCCAAGTATGGAACATCCTGCGGATACCGGTCCGAAGGAAAATCCTCAAAATAGCCCAGTACACGATAACCAGACGTAGGATCATCCGTCATCGCATGATAAAGTTCCTGCATATTCTCATGGCTCCCAACTAATACTACCTTGCGGACATTTCCTCCCTTTTTTCGATAAAGCTCCAGAAAGTGACGGGAAATTAAGCGGTAGCTAATAATGACAATTATCAGTGCAACATAAAACAGTCCGAAATATCGGGAATGAGAAAAATGAAAATGAAAAACAAGCAATGTGCAAACCGAAAAAAAGACAAAAGGAACCATGTTACGTAAGACACGGATCATGATCTGTTCAGGACGCACCACAGGACGATGAAGAATAACCCCTGAATGCATGTTACAAAGTAAATAGCACAGAGTGATAAGGGTCATTCCCTGAAAGATAGAACCGCAATGGATACACCAGAAACGGGTACCCAGAAACAAATTAAATCCCCATAAAAGCAGGTTTAGCAAAATAAGATCCCCCAAAAGGACCAAAGATTTTAGGACTTTGTTAAAACGTTGGACTTCCTGCATAAACAAATCATTTTATATTTAATAGAATTATCTCACATTCTAAGATTTATTTTACAAAATAAAATATTAAAGACATAATATTGATTTTATTTACAAACATCCCCACAATATGTGAAATTGAGTCTGGAAACAATCTACAATTATGTAAAAAACTACTCATGCAGATTACAAATAAAATATATTAAAACTGCATATATTCATTTATTACCTTAACCATATTCGGTAGATTATTTAAAAGGATCTTTGTAGATTCCTAATAGTTGTTTACCAAAGTAGTAGAAAAACTGAATATCATCTACAAAATAGCGCTTCAGCAATCTCTTCGGTTCTTTCAAAGTTCGATAAAACCATTCCATGCCACATTTTTGCCAAGCCTTAGGAGCACGCTTCAACACACCTGCTTCAAAGTCAATGGTAGCCCCCAAAGCCATAAAGATATCTACCGCAGGCATATGGTCACGATACTTCATAATCCACTTCTCCTGTTTTGGAGCCCCAACACCCACAAGTAATATATTTGCACCACTTGCATTTACAATTCGAGTCAATTCCTCACATTCTTCTACATTTTTCTCGAAGCCGTATGAAGGAGAGTGAGCACCCACAACAATCTCTCGTCCCACTTTATCATTGATGTACTTCATTGCCTTTTTCGCAACACCTTCAGCGGAACCCAATAAGAATATTTTACAATTAAAATCATTCTTATGGTATTCATAGAAAGAGGTGAAAAAAGTACTTCCCGGAATAGCCATTGGCAAAGAGTGTTTTAATAATTTAGACATCAGATAGAGAATTTTGCTATCACAAATAATCCATTCAGCCTTCTGGTAGAGTGTATAAAACTCTTTATCCTTTTGGAGTTTCACTAAATGATCTACATTGGGAGTAATCAGAGTACCTTTCGAAAGAGAGCGCAATAACTCTTCTTGAGTTATGGATTGAATATCCACATTCAAGAAACGTACAGTTCGTTTCATAAAAAACATTTATAATTTTAGTGTTACAAGGTATTTAAAAGACATGAGGTTATTAATACTTATTCAACCGAATAAATAAGGGAACTTTCCTCACTCTTATAGAACAACAATTAATAATTCGTTATCATACAACGCCTTACAAACAACTAGTAGTGGAGACGAAATATTACAAAATATTCACAGCGGTGTATCAGTTATTTATTTTATCGAATTTTGAATACGTATAATGGCCCTATAAAAAAATCATATTTTTTTCCAAATCATCAAAAGGTACATGAAAGTCATTCCTAACTTCCAACCACATATTCTTTATAAATCTATCTTCTGCTTTTACTTCATTATTCAATTCGATATAATTAGCCGAATTATGGAGTATTTCATGAAATACGGGAATATCACTTACGATAATACGCTTACATCCACAAGCTATTGCTTCAAGCGGAGTTCGTCCAAAACCTTCTTCGACCGAAAGAAGTACAAAGGCATATGCGTAATGATATAATGATTGCATTATATTTAATGGAATATAACCTGTGAATATGACCTTCTCACTCATTTCTTCAAGTAGATTATTCAATTCATTATCCTTACCCCATCCTCTGCGACCGACAAGGATCAGTTTTTTATTGGAAAGTTCCAACTCCTTACGTATCGATTTAAGTAAATACTTTAAATTCTTTCTTGGCTCAATGGTAGAAACTGATATATAGTAACTATTTTCCTCCAAACCCATTTTGCTTAAATGAGATTTTGAAATATCTAAATTATCAACTCCATATTCATAGGAAATATTCTCTTTCCAATTGAGAATAGGTAAAGATGAATATCTTTCAATTTTTAATTTAGCATCTCCAGATATAGTTACAATATAACTAGATTTTCTAAGCGCAAGTTTATATTTAGGAGTAAGATAATATTTAGCTGCAAATTTCAGTGTTGAATAATGATCTATAAACGCAGTGTCATGTATTACTGGCACTATCTTTGAAGGAGAGTTTATATATATATCTATAGGAGGTGGAAAAATAGGAAATAGCACTATGTCTGCTTTTAATTTTCTAATGACCATAGATAACTTAAAGTTTTCAAGTACAATTCGATTACTTAAAGGTATGATAATAGATCGAGAATTATCATCTAGATCATTGAAGCCATGAAAAATGGGCACTATGGTGTGCTTTGTCTTTAAAAGAGCTCTATATAAATCAATACCATACAGTTCCACTCCAGTCCATTTACGGCCATGAAGTGGTGTTAAATCAATTGCTATAATCACGATGTATAATCTTAGAAAACTACTTAAGATAATGCTTTTTTGATAAAGTCTATAGATTTTTTACGCCACTCATTCATTATTTTATTCACTTCTTGATAATCAATTATAAGAGAATCTGGCATTCTATTTTTTCCATCATCATATATTATTCGATCTTTGAGTCTAGTGATTTCTAGAATTGACATTACCCTAGAATTCATATTGCTAACTGGATTGACTAGTGTTGTAAAAGGTTTATTAAAATTTATAGAGAAAGCTGTTCCGTGAAAACTATCGGTAACTACATATTCCGCATCAGAGATTAAACCGACCCATTCCGATGGTCCGATTATAATCTTCTGTTCATTTCCATTTTCATAAACTATTGTTTCATTATTAAATATAAAAATAATCTTTGAACAATCTAGCTTCTTAGAAATATCCATTACTAATTGTTTAATGTATCTTGATCCTGATAGAGTATATACTAAAACATATCTTCCATCTTTTATTGGATTAATTGCAACTGAATTTAGCCAATCTTTTTGACTTAATAATAAAGTAGGATCAAGTACTATTTCAGCTTTCATATTGCAAACTTCTTGTAATATCTTAGCACCTTGTAATTCCCTGACAGACAAAAACTCTATATTACTAGCCAGTTGTTTGTAAGTATCACGTAGATCTAGAGGTATTTTAGGAACAGAAATACTCGCTGCGTAAGATATTCTTCTTGCTCCAAATTTTTTAGCAAATTCCAAAAAGAAAACATCTAAAAAATCTGTGTGCATATAATTCCATATTTGATCGCTACCCGCTATATATGTATCGTATGGTAAATCATTAGTTACTCTTATTTCATCCAAAGTATAATACTTGGAAGAATGTTTCGTATATCTCTCAAAAAAGTCTACAAATAACTTATGAAGTTTTGCCCTGCAAGCAGAATTAGATTTCTCATATCGTTTCTTTTTATACACATCTATAATTTTTTTTAATATGTATAGTGGGGCCTTACATCCATATAATTTAAATCTATTCAGTATGGCAGGAATTATCGTGTCCTTACTAGATGATAAGTCTTTTACTCTTTTCTCTAAATCTATAACTTCAGCATCATATCCTATTGAATTTAGGTAGTATTGAATGGCAAAAGCTTGCAATTCCTCTCCATAATTATCATCCTTTACGTATGTTACAATACCTATTTTCATTATTTATTTAATTTATAAATGATTGTTTTATATACGTTGTACAAGCCAAAAAAGTAAATTAAGTCCTTAATAATTTTGATTATTAAGTATTTGGCAGTAATTTTATAAGGTAATCCGTATATTTTAGAAAATTCTTTTAAAGAGGTATTGGGATCCATGAGCGTTTTTATTGCAGTATCCCTCTTATCTTGCCTTATCACAGAAAATTTAAGATTAGTTTGTTCTACAATAGCCTCCTGCATACTTCGCTTTTCAACATATATATCTTCAGTAAATTCAGATAACAATTGAGGCATTTTATTCTGATTATCAATAACCAAGGATACACCACATGCTACATTTTTTTTGAATGTTTGTCCATGGCGACCAATACCCCAAAAATCAGCTATAGTAAATGTACCCACGCGTTTAGTATTGCAATATTGACAATTAAAACAACTCTCCCTAAACGTAATTCCTTCAAAAAAAGCATCCATGTATGCGTTTTCAGATAAGTTTAAGATCTGCCATTTCGATTTCGTAAGTTTGACAGCTGGGATTATAGACCAGCTGTCAAACTTACGAAATCGAAATTCTACAATATTGTCACCATTGAAGGGAAACATTCTTTGCAGTTTTTTTATGTAAGCATCAAAAGTTCCCTGAGACGGAACTCCATGACAAACCAAATCTAGAGTAATCAAAATATCTTCATAACGTCTACCTCCCAAATAAGAATACAATCCTGCGATTTGACAAGGAGTGCCTGAAAAAAGGACTTTTGTCTTACTTAAAAGAAATTTTTTAACTGTCTTATATATATCCCCCAAATTACTCTGTACATACTTAGACCCACGCAGTAAAAACAACTCCTCTTCCTTCTCAATATAAATATGCTTAACTATCAATTTTTCATCTATTGTAGCCCCAAATACAACACCACCTTGTTTCAATATTTGCTTTGCAAATACTGAAAATGCTCCACCTGAACTACTTATATTTCTATCTTTATAACTGATAAGAGCATACGCTTCTTGTTTCTGTACATTAAGGAATAATGGATTTAGAACAGGGCAACATTTCATGCACAACTCACACTTTATACATTTATTGCTATCTATAACAGGCTGAAGAAACCCTTCATCATCAGGTTGCATCATTATAGCATGGTGTGAGCATACGTTGGCACAAGTAGTACATCCTGTGCAATGATATCTATCTGCAAGTTTAATCATTTTGTATACTTTGTTTAAACATATAGCCTTCTACACGCCCTTTTAGATTGAAATACGATTTCCTTGCATTAAAATAGTTAAACATTAAAGTACTAACAATCATTCCAATCAATGGACGAAAAAATTGGCCCAATATATATCTTCTAGAAAAATTATGTTTACGAGTTAAATACCCCGCACCACGTGCATAACTATAAGCTCTTTTTAAAACTATATTTTTATCATAAATTGCCGAGGTTGGATGATGAATAGATATTTGGGGGTCATAATATACAACATAGTTATGTTTCTCCATAAGCGTAAGAAGATAATCTGTTTCTTCACCAGAACCTATATTATATTGTGAACCTACTCCCATCACTTCATCAAATTTTAGACTTGGCAGAAACTCAAAAAAAAGTGTATATGATATTGCAGCACATCTTTGTTCAGTTGTTAGTCTTGCGGCAAATTCGGGGAATACCGATGTTAACTCACCTTTTTCATTAGTACCTTTACCTGTAACTCCTTGATATTTTCCATCTTGTAAATAAAATAGCACCCTATTCAACGTATCAGGTTCATACCAACAATCATCATCTGGAAACCCTATATACCTGCCCTTAACAAATTCCAAACCTATATTTCTAGCATGCGATAATGAACAATGATGGTACTTAATATACGTTAATTCTATTTTAGGATTCAAATCTAAAAAAACATCTCTGTTATTTTCCTGATCAACAAATATCATTTGTATATTACTAAATGATATATTCGTTTGGCTATTAAGAGAATTAACAAAACGTATTAGTTCATGTCTTCTATTCCTAGATGTTTGAATTAGTGAAATCATAAAACTAAAAAAAATATTTAATGTAACAAAGAAGTATATAAAGTGATATTAGATGATGATTTAATATAAACTTTGAGATACGACCCAAACATCCATAATTTCGTCCTTTTCCATAAAAAAGGAAATCATCATAGGATAATTTAGAAAGTTCTTTTTTCTTTTGAAAAAAAGATATATTTTTATTACAACATACAGAATAAAGATATCTATTCATTAATGGAGAGAGTACTATCCAAAAACTTTCAGAGTTAATTGATAATCCATACAAATGAGAAAGTTTTAAATAAGATAATTTTAATTTATTAAACCAATCAAACTCACAACTATAATCATACATCTTCTTCTGTATAGATGTATTAGTTAAACAATAAAAATAACCACTTATATCAGTTGTAACGATACATTTTGCATATTGTAGAAAATCAGCTATAAAAATAGCATCTTCACCAATAATAACATCTTTATTGAAAGTTATAGAATTATCTCGAATAATCTCTGCCTTGAACAATTTTGAATGCGGTTCTGAATATATTAAAAGCCCACGTAATAAAAAATTCTTTATCCCTTGCGTACCACAAAAAATTTCATTCGATAATTTTGACCGCAAAAATTTAATCTTACCACTATCACTTCTTATAGGTGAGGAAATTACTAAAGAAGCTTCTGATGTAGTTGTACAACACATTAGTTCTGATAAATATGTTTCCGAAATATAATCATCTGAATCAATAAATATAATCCACTCCCCTTTTGCTTCTAATAATCCCGTATTTCGAGCAGCACTAGCTCCACCATTCGTTCTATTAATATTAATTATTCTTGAATCACTTTTCGAATAGTAATTACATATATCTGCACTTTTATCTGTACTACCATCATTTATTAATAGTAATTCAAAGTTACTATACGTTTGTATAATAATACTTTTGATACACCTATCAAGGGTTGTCTCTGCATTATAGACTGGTATTATTATAGACACTAAAGGCTTATACATATTTACTAACATTTTTACACCATTATACAAATTTGCTTAACCAAAAGTACTATTGAGGAGGTTATATCTTGATATTCAAATTGATTCAATTTCATTGATAACTAAGAATAACATCAAGAACTTTATATCGTTTAATAATATAAGCGTAGATTTTAAATTGTTCAAAATGAGATTTAAGTATTCTCCCCATCCCCTATTCTATCAAAAAACCAACAAGATGATTACCCATCCTTTTAACAAGTAGCAGTCTATTTAAAATTATCTCTCCATTTTAGCATCTGAAGCTAGATTTGATGCCCCACAAAACATTAAATAAAAAGAAAAATAACAAATCCAAACATATCCAGATGTTAGAGCCATACTAGTAATACCAGACAAGAATATATAGCATACAACAATAAGACGTTCCCTAATTTGTAGACGATCCGTAAGTTTAAAAGTATATCTCGCAAGAATATATATAATGAGAGCTGCTAATAATAATCCATACCTTAATACAAGAGCTATAAAACTATTCTCAAAACATACAATTCCATATCTGTTTGCCAGTGTAAATTGGTCATCAACCCCCATCATGATAGAGTCAAAGGGTTGCTTTAAAAAAGCTTCTATAGTTACTATACGAACCCTACTACTTCCATCATCAAAAGATCTGGTTTCATCAGCAAATAGTTTCCCACCTAGCTCTGTATTTCCTATTTTATCCAATATAAGAGCAAATATAATACCAATAGCGATAATGTATATAATATTCCTTTTACTAATGACTCTCCTACAATATAGTATACCAACAGAAAGCCCAACTGTCACAATAGTTGCTGCACGAGCATCAAAACAAAAAATTACATATAAACCCAAAAACCAAAGAATAGCTTTAAAGTATTTGTTTAAACTAGACATTATAATAAAAAGCATGCATCCACCATGGATAAGTGCATTATAAAGAGGATGCCCCCAAATTCCAGATGATCTGAATCTATCAAAATAGGTAAGTTCTGAATAGAATAAATTAATCTTATAATTATACTCATATAATGAAACAACACAGTTAATAAGATATATAGTAACTGCAGTATATAACAATAAATGATACTTATCATCTCGTACAAATCGCCTATACAACACTAGAATAACAGGAACAATCAATAGTTCTATAATATCAAAGAGATATACTCTATCTAAAGTATAATGGAAGAAGTATACGAAAAACGCCAAAAATATCACCCCCTTTATTTGTACTAAATATTGAAACCTGGAAAACGATAAAACAAATAAGATAGGGCCATAAGTTATAATATGGAGCAATACTGAAGGTATAGATAAATTAGGAATGTTATTAATCATAATAAACATCCAAAAAAAACATATAGCAATTATAATATTCCGCCTCATATATTACCTACTACCATTTAATAACTTCCACAACTTATTATTTAATACAAATTTCAAGCACCATGCAATAATAAAACAAATAAAAAGGATAATACAAGGTCGTAAAAAGGCCAAGAAAATTGTAATTTCGTGTGGAAAAATATAACTTACGATACGAATAACAACATAATGAATCATAAATACAAAAAATGTATATTCGTGTATCCGTATTTTATTCAGTTTCAATATATTTACAGATATAGGTATAAATAAAAATGGCGAAATCATCCTATACAAATAATAAGGAATACTCTTTTCAGGAAAGTAAGAAACTATAAATATTAATGTAATATTTAATAGCACTAAAAAAAATAGTATTTTTGACGACAAGACTAAATTATCGAAACAATCTGGATAATTGTACCCCACATATGACCCGACCATCAATATTGGCAACCAAAAGAAAACATTGTCATAAGAAATCGTTATAAAAACATTAATAATTATGCATAAAATACAAATAAATAAGTATTCAAGTACACAAAATCTTTTAATTAAACTAAGTACAATTGGAGACATTAAGAAATAATAAAATAACGTTCTTAAATACCATATTGGTGGGTCGTATGTTGCTTTATAAATATCGGCAGGTAAAGATTTAATATTAAGAACTCCACTTCCATTAAAATAGTCAATCGTCATAAAAAAGATTGCAAAAACGACAGAGAAAATAACATAAGGTACAATGAGTGATTTAAATCGACTTTTAATTTTACTTTTTATACGTTCAAAATCAAGATACCTAAAAAACAAGAAACTAGAAATGAAAAAAAAAGTTGGAACTGCAACATCAAAAAGAGTTTTCAGAAAAACATAAATCCATGTATACATTCCGCTTTCACTAGATAATCGTAACGGATTATACAAAGAATGTAGCAAAACAATAAATACAGTCAACAATAAGTTTAAATCCGCTATTTTGGTTGAACGTTTATACATGCTATTTTATACTATTGAGAAGAAATTTTTCAGCATCACACTGCAGTAATTTTATTCGTTTATATACATCTTGAACGTTCCATTTTACCATTACATCATGAGAAAGGAGATAGTTGCCATTTTGCAATCTATCTGGTAATCCTAATTGAGAAAGTAAGGAAACAGCTCTATCATCTTTTGAGTTATGCATGGATGAATCCACATACCAAAAATTTATGCCAAATATAACAGAAAACACGGTCCCATGAAAAGACGTAGTAAATACCAATTTAGAATACTTAATTAAATTGATAAATGCTGATGGTCCAAATTCAGAAGAAAGATTAAAACCTAGTTTTCTTAACCCTTTCGGTCCCCAATTTTTTACATCCATAATATACACTGGTAAGTTATATTTTGCTGAAATTGATTGCACTATTTTATTTACTTCTTTAGAATAAGTAAAAGCATAATAAAAGATATAGTCCTCTTTAATCATCCGTTCACCTATGTCTATAGAATTAGCCCATTCCTCACGAGTTAAAAATAAAGTTGGATCAATTTGAAGTTGTATATCATTTCTACCAGAAAGTGAAGTTATCTGACTGACAGCATTCATTTCCCTAACAGATATAAAATCGAAAGACTTTAGATAATTCACATATTTATCCGAATTACAAGATGTTTTTTTAATATCATTAGCTCCCAACGATGTAGCATAAGCAATTTTTTTTCCTTGTTTTACAAAATTCAAAAAATATGCATCATCAGCATCTACACAATTAATATTCCATACCTGATCACTACCTGTTATATATACATCAAAATCAAAATCTTCATTACACAACGATTCATTATCATAGTATTCCTTTTCTGTCATTACAAAATATTTACTCTGAAAACTCTTATAATCAAAATTTTCTTTTTTAAGAATATTCTTAAAAGGTATACATAAAAACCAAAGCTTTACTTGAGACTTTCTAAAATGCCCATTTAGAAAAAATGAAGGCATTATAGAATACAAATCACGTTGTCCTCTGCTTGAAAAATTTATAATAGTAGAAGTATAACCTAAATCATATATTTTTTTTTGAAGTGCAAATGCTTGTAGCATCGAACCGCAATTATTCGAGCCATGGAATGTTATCAAACCGATTTTCTTCATCTAATTTTATTTATTAAATTAACGATTTTATCTTTGACCATAATTTTTTCAGATTTGTTCATTCCGAAAAAATAAACTATAGTACAACTACTAAGAATACTGACTAATGATACAGTAACCAAACGCATAAATGAGGATGGTAATAAATAATAAAATACCAAAGGGACAGTTGATGAAATAACAAACACAACTCCAACTCTGATATATACATCAGTAAAATACCTTTTAATTGATATACCAATGAGATATTTCGCAAATAATAATCTGAAAAATTGAGCAATACATGTTATAATTAAATGTACCAAAAAGACTATTTCAGCAGGAAATCCAATCTTCAACAACCCATATGATATAGGAACAACCAATAATAACACCCCCCCTATTACAAGTTGATACTTTTTTATATTACCATTTGCATTAATACCTGTTGTTAAAGAATTTGCACAAGATTCAAATAATGAGATTGCCAATATTAATCTTACAAAATTTCCAGTATGATTAGGAACTTCATTAAGCCATAGCTTCAAAATAATATCAATCTCTATGGCTATAGGAATTATTAATATCATTAAAACATAAAAACTAAATTTAGAACTAGTCGTTATCAATTTATACATGTAGCTTTTATTCCCTGATACATAAGATTTTACAATTTGGGGATTAATTGCAATTTGGAAATTACCAGCAAAACCTTGCACTGCATTTTGAAGTTGCACAGCCAATCCTCTCGCAGCATTAACTACAGGACCAAAAAATAAATTAAGAACAATGTTTACTCCTTGAGTTAATCCAATGATAGCTAGATTCCCTATAAAACTCCACATAGCAAAAGATCCGATACGATTAATAAGTTTCCAATCAAAATTCCATATAAAACTTGGCATAGCAAAGTTTCTATAGCAATAATATTGATACATAAATCGTATCGTAATTTGAACTGCTAAAATAAGGAATCCGTATATTATAAGTCGATCATATTTATTTAAATACAACAAAATAAAAACGACTAGTAATTTTAAAGATGCTTCTGCTATAGAAATATAAGCAAAGGCACTCATCTTTTCTTCAGCAATAATCAATGCATTATATGGTACGCTTACAATCATTATTAATGACGAAAGTACAGAACACTGATAGACATAGTTTGCTGCAATTATTCTACTAGAGTCAAGTTGAATTTTATTATTTAAGAACCATAAACCTACAGTTTCCGCTAAGATTAGAACAGTGATTGCTATTAGCAAATGAATATGAATACTACTTGTAAAAACTTTAAAAACTGAATTATCTTTTTTCTCAATTGCTATATTCAGAAATCTCTGTATTGAACCTGCCATTGAAGAATTAATAAAGGAAAACATAGTTACGACGCCTCCAACTATATTATATATTCCATAATCACTAATTCCTAAACAATTTAAAGTAACTCTGCTAGTATAAAGAGTTATTAGCATCATAAGAAACATTCTTATATACATAAAGAATGCATTTTTTGCTATTCTATCACTATTCTTACTTATTGCCATTCAACAAATTTCTAATTAGAATAGTAATTTCTATACTTTTATCAGAGAATTTACGAGCAAATATTTTAGTACTATTTTTTAAAATATCAAAATCATCTGCAGTATACTCGTAAGGATTCCCTCTCAACCAGTCAACTTCTCGTTGATTACTAAAATATTCATCTTGCATAGAATATACAGAGTTCTTAAATTTAGAATTTACAATTAAAGTTTGTTTGTAAATTTCATCAGCACATTTAGTGTACTTAAAATGAGCATTTATAATATTTTTTTTTGATAATAGATATTCTACACATTCTTCAGTCAAGCTAACCCAATTAGCACCTTTAGCATAGTATTTAAAAGCTTTAGCTTTTCTCACATTGATCAACTTCTGTAACTTTAGCCAAAAACGATCTAGCTTCTCTGCAAATTTATTATTTTTATAGCATCTTGTTAGAATATGAAATAATTGTGTCTTATCATATATATCCCTTTGAGCTTCTTTACTATTATCAAATCCAATAAATTCGAAACCGTTATGTAGATTAAAAAAATTGTGAATATATTCATTGGATTTAATAGGCAAATCTACTCCTGATAACAGATGATAATATTCATAATGACAATATGAATGTGCACTTCGAAATAATTCCATTTCACAAAGTATCTGACTAAAATCCCCCCATCGAACATCCAACCTATTTTCAACAAATACTATATTTGAAAAGCTGCATTTTGCTTTCGTAAAATCGTTAATATCTGCTTTCTTATCAATATGAACAAATATATCATTATCTTTAAAATCCAACAATCCTATCAAAGTTTCAAATATGCGAGGATTATTATGTGCAATTATCAAAAATGCATGTTTCATATTCCGTCCAATATACGTAAGCATTCAATTATTATGCCCTACTAACAATCATACTAACTTATGAAGATCCAAGAATTCAGGGCTCATTCACCTACTTCAAGCAGCTGGCAAACTTTTTTAATACAATCCCTTGGTTGTAATCTATAGTATAAGGAATACCTTCCTCAAAAGCCCATTTATAACGCTTGTCACTAGGAAGGGATTTCAACGCATTCAATATAGAACCATTATCACCCGGAATGTATATCTTTGAACAAAATTCATTCCAAAAACCTTTTTTTATAGCAGCGTAATATTCTTTCAATTCATCTTTTGTAAAAGTTGGTATATAGTCTCGAATTTCATACCCCAAATTTTCTAATTCATGAGTCAAATCATCCACTGATGAACCAGAATTATCAACCTGATTTGCCATAACAGTCCTGTTTGATAACACTAGCTTATCACGATTGCAAACCTTCCAATGATTCATCAAAATATCATCAGGAAAAAGATCTTTACCACCATGAAATTCATCAAAAATACGTTGAGCTATTTTGGGGTCATGTTTAAATCGCATCATTTGTAGTCGTGGAAAGGTGTTAAAATCCTGTCCCTTTGTTAACTTATAAAGAAAACCATACTGTTTACCACTACGTGGAAAAACCTGTAATCCTATTGTTGTAAGTGGAACTTCCTTGAAGTCAGTATCAATATCCAACGAATAATAATATAGAATACCAGCCACGTGCTCCTCATCTAAAATGGGCGAATATGTATCCGTCTTCCAATCGTAATCGGTGGTTGCAAAAAACGCTGCCACTTGTGGACTACTAGTCATGTCCAGAAAACATGTTTTATTGTAATAATGTTGAGTCAAACCAAACAAATTCATCTCAAAGCGAAATAGTTGTCCATTCAATTCAACACCAAGGTCTAGTAGCTGAACTAAAGGATGTGACAACATTAAGAGCTCCATTTCCTGCCCAATTGCCAATTCTTCAATATATTGTTTCTGTTTATTTTTGCGAAACAGGCTTGGAGTACAAGGAGAATGAAACTCTGTCTCACCACGAAACAGATATTTTCTTTCACGCAGATTAGGCTTCAACGAATATCTCCCCGATGCCAATCGAGACATAACGAAACTTTCTGATGGTGCATTATTGAAATATCCGCTATAAGGATAATCTAAACTGTCCACCGGAATCAGTTTTGGTATCATTCCAGGCTTCAAAAAAGATGAAGTCGGCTGTTCTGGCACACAAGGAGCAACTTGTCTCTTCCTGTCTGAAGCCAATGCTTTTTGTTCATTCTTTAACACATATTCTAGTGCATCATCTATATTCGGAAATATATATTCGTTTCCTGTTACCATAACACATTTAGTTGCCTATTGTTTCTCCCCTATCGGTTCCACATACCCGACCGGCATATCCGCACAAGCACACCCCAGCATATTCAACCGGACAGCAATTTTGCTTCTACCATCTACCATAACAAGTTCTCCTACTAACCCTGTCAAAGGACCTTTAATGACACGCACTTTTTCACCACGTGCCAAAGGAGCACTATTCATACAAATTGCCTCTTCGGAATAATCGAGCATAAAACGGAAACGGGCCATTTGTTCATCAGGAATGATAGTCGGACTGCTCTCACCGCGCATTACCATATACCGACTAACGGTAGAAAAGGAAAGAACCTCTTTACGTTCTTTAGGATCAGCATGTACAAAAACCATCATGGGAAGCAACACGGATTCAACCACTTTACGGCGGTCGCTCCATTGATGTACTTCTTGCTGGACCGGTACAAAATTTTCAATCCCCATTTTGTCTAAACGTTCGGCTACCTTCTTCTCATGATGCATACGAACCAGAGCGACATACCAGCGTTTAGAGTGTGCTACGCCTTCCCCTGTCCCAATACTAGGCCCAGCACTTAAAGTTTCTTTCGTTAGAATCATACTTTTTTACCCCTTATGTTTCCGTTACTTCTTAGGTAACGGATAAGGTACTCATTCACAGAAAAACAGATGAAAGCAGAAAAACATGGACAGGAACTGCCTACAAAGATGTTTTTCTAACCTACGCGAAGGGAAAAGCATCTTTGGAAACAGAGTACAGGAATTTCAGGCATGATCAAACAGAATCATCATGTCCTGATATATTTTTGTTGCATATTTCAAAAATTCAGAAAAAAAAGAAGATTTTACTTGTTTACTATTTGTATTTTTGCATATCTTTGCACCGAATAATTATCCGTTACCTAAGAAGTAACAGAAGCATTTCGCCCTTGATTTCTAATACTTTATCGTTAACTATCAACCTAAACGATAGTTTCTAATGTAAGATAAATTCCCTTTATTTACCTCTGTACGTTCTTTGAGTTCAAAACCTTTTAAATAGATTTGCGTCGTTTTTATAGATTTATGCCCCAATGATTCACTGATCATTTCAATTGGCACTCCACGATACTTCGCTGTCGTTGCCCAAGAATGGCGCAGTGTATAAGAAGAAACCGGAGATTTCAACCGTAAAACTCTCGCCAAATCTTTCAAACGATTATTAAAATTCCGAAGAGCAGACTGATATTCACGATATGCTCTTTCATCTTTGCGTTTCTTGTTATTACAAAGTATATCAAATAGATAGTCCGGACAATCGGAAATGGGCTCCAAATTACTCCGAAGTTGATTAATCATTCCTCTAGCAGTATCAAGCACTTCGACGCTCATGGGAGTTTTCGTCTTAATTCGATTATAGCGTAACACACTCTGATCTAAAGCTGATTTTTCCAAATGCGCCAAATCAGCAAATGACATTCCACAAAACTGAAACATCAGGGCAGCAATAATTTGTGTACGACGTAAACGTTCCGATTTGGGATCTTCATACAAAAGCTTATGTAATTCACCGGCAGACAAAGCTTTCTTTTGCCGGACATCCACACCTGTATAGACATCGTGAAACAATCGAGGAACATAAGGGGCACTCCCCGCTTCCACTCCCCGATTGTAAATACTACGAAGCATACGCATATACGTAGAAATCGTATTGGGCTTCAAACCACACTCATAAAGATACTGACCATAACGTCGTAAACGTTCCTTGGTAACTTGCTTGAACGACACATTCAATGTACCACAATACCTCCCGAAAGAATAAAGGGCGTTCTTATAAACGTGCGCCGTAGAATAACGCCCTTCCTTTCGTAAACGATTGATGTAGTTCTCACCACATCGACTAAATCCATTTTTATTCATCATTTGCATCACTAGTTATTTTATATATATACTATTTGGCAAGCGACAAAAGAACAAATCTTTTTGCAGGTTCAATTTCACTTTCCAGATATTATCTCCAAATTAACATTTATTAATATTGTAAAAATTAACTAATTATGAGAAGCGAAAAATCTAAAAAAGGAAGTAAAAACAACAAAGCAAAAAGAAATGTTCAAACAGTGAAAAAAGCCCCCGGAAGACACTCAAAGGAAGAAATCATCAGTAAAGAAGAGCTGGAAAACAGAATAGCAATCAGTGGAGATATCCGCCTTTATCTCATCATGCATTTGAGAATCTTTATCGATGGATATTTCCACCATCCTAAGAAAAAAAAGCTGATAAATCTGGCCCAATATATCTATGACCAAAAAGTATTATACATCCACAAACACGGTGGCTATAAGTTAATGGAACTTAGCAGTATACATGCTGAATTGGGGGCATTGAGAAAACCTGTTGAAGAAGAGTACATGAAAGAAAAAAAGGAAAAAAGAGAACAAGCTGAAAAGGTCAAAAGCAAGTACTAAGAAAAAATAATGGGACAGTTGGAATATAAGGCTTACCTTCGCCGCCGTTTTCAACCGGTCGAAAACTAATAGATTTTCTCTTAAAAAAATAGTGACGGTATGCTATCGTTATAGCGTCACTATAATGAAAGGATAGTGACGCTATGACAACAACATACCGTCACTATCTATAAGGAAAGATTTACGCTCAAACAGATTATTTTTCATAATTAAAAAAACAGAAGAAAATGAGACAAAAAATCAAGAAGAGCAAGTTAGAAGCTTGCAAATTAGTATGGAAAAAACGTATTACTGCTGAAAAGGGGATTTCGGATAAATGTGCGGAGAGAATTGTACAAGAGTGCATCAAATTAATAGAACGCATGCTATATGGGAATGTAATGATAGCTTTCCGTAAGCAAGACGGAACATTTTGTTTAGAAAAAGGAACATTGGTAGGATACGAAAAATTCTTTCATCGGGATTTCAAAATTACAGCAATACAGGAGTCTGTTATCTATTGGAGTGAAGAACAAAAAGGATGGAGAAGATTTATGATCGGAAACCTGATAGAATGGAAAGCTATTGTGTAATTTCAAAATGAAAAATATTGAACTATGAATATGATTAATAAAGGGATACCTTACTTCCCGACGCCAGCAAACTTCTTTGACGAAGAAGTGATGGAACTATTAGAAGCTAAATTTGGAGTGTTAGCTTCTTACATTGTCATGCGATTGCTTTGTAAAATATATAAAGAGGGGTATTACATCTCTTGGGGAAAGGAACAAAACCTGATTTTTGTCCGCAAAGTAGGTGGCGGAATCAAAGAGGACATGATGGAAAAGATTGTCGACCTATTATTGGAAAAAGGATTTTTCCATAAGGAAACCTACGAAAAATACGGCATACTCACTTCGGAACAGATTCAAAGGGTGTGGTTTGAAGCTACTACACGAAGGAAAATAGATTTCTCCCAACTACCTTATTTATTAGAGACCAAGAAGAAAAAAGGGATGCAAAAAGAAGAGTTTAACGCGGAAAATGCAGACATTTTTGAAACTCAAGAGGAGGTGAGTCAAGAAAATGCAGACATTTCCCGACAAACTAAACTAAAGGAAACTAAACTAAATTCTGAAGAAGAAGAAATTAACGATGCTTCGATTGAAATTCCGGGGTATGCCTACAATCTGACTACACACAACATCGCAGGATTGATGGAGAGTCTGGACAACCATAAAGTGACTGACCCAAAAGAGAAACAGACGATTCTCCGGCTATCGGACTATGGCAGGAAAGGCACCCAGGTATGGAAACTGCTCTCCAATACGGCCTGGAGCAAAATCGGAGCACCGGGGAAATATATCATTGCAGCGTTAGCTAGTGGACGGAAATAAACCGACTGATTAAAAGCTGATAAAAAAGGTACGAAAAATCTGTGCTTTTCACAAATTCTTCGTACCTTTACGCTCCGGTAAAACAAGTTCTATCCACATAAAAGATAACAAAATGGAAAACAGAAGTTTAGTAACCATTGCCGAACATTCTAAAGAAAAAATCCTCTACATGCTCGAAATGGCGAAGCAGTTTGAAATGAACCCCAATCGCCGGTTATTACAAGGAAAGGTTGTAGCAACCCTGTTCTTTGAACCTTCCACCCGTACCCGCTTGAGTTTTGAAACAGCTGCCAACCGTCTCGGCGCACGAGTAATCGGATTCTCTGACCCCAAAGCTACCAGTTCTTCCAAAGGGGAAACACTTAAAGACACGATCATGATGGTGAGCAACTATGCAGATATTATCGTCATGCGACACTATCTCGAAGGAGCTGCACGGTATGCCAGCGAAGTAGCCCCGGTGCCCATTGTCAATGCAGGTGACGGAGCTAACCAGCACCCGTCGCAGACGATGCTCGATCTTTACTCTATCTACAAGACACAAGGAACGCTGGAAAATCTGAACATTTTCCTGGTGGGTGACTTGAAATACGGCCGCACTGTACATTCATTGCTGATGGCGATGCGACACTTTAATCCGACTTTCCATTTCATCGCTCCCGAAGAATTGAAAATGCCGGAAGAATACAAACTTTACTGTAAAACGCACCAAATAAAATACGTTGAACATACAGACTTTTCCGAAGAGATTATCGCCGACGCCGATATTCTGTATATGACCCGTGTGCAACGCGAACGTTTCACCGACCTGATGGAATATGAACGGGTGAAGAATGTATATATTCTCCGTAACAAAATGTTGGAGAACACACGTCCGAACCTGCGTATCCTGCACCCGCTTCCCCGTGTCAACGAAATTGCTTACGATGTGGATGACAATCCGAAAGCATACTATTTCCAACAGGCACAAAACGGTCTGTATGCCCGCGAAGCAATCCTTTGCGATGTATTAGGTATCACATTAGAGGACGTTAAAAACGATATTTTATTATGAGCGAAAATAAACAAGCATTGCAAGTAGCTGCCCTGAAAAACGGAACAGTGATTGACCATATCCCATCTGAAAAGCTCTTCACCGTAGTGCAACTGCTCGGTGTGGAACAAATGACAAGCAATATCACGATCGGATTCAACCTCGACAGCAAAAAACTAGGCAAAAAAGGGATCATCAAGATTGCAGATAAATTCTTCTGCGACGAAGAGATTAACCGTATTTCGGTAGTGGCACCGCACGTCAAACTGAACATTATCCGCGATTACGAGGTAGTGGAAAAGAAAGAGGTAAAAATGCCGGATGAGCTTCGTGGCATCGTGAAATGTGCCAATCCAAAATGTATTACCAACAATGAACCGATGAGCACCATCTTTCATGTGATAGATAAGGATAACTGCATCGTGAAATGCCATTATTGCGAAAAAGAGCAGAAACGTGAAGAGATTACAATCCTCTGAATAAACGTATAGGCCTATGAAACAGGACTGGAAACCAGGAACGATGATCTATCCGCTGCCGGCTGTACTGGTCAGCTGCGGAAAAGAAGAAAGCGAATATAATATGTTCACAGTAGCATGGACGGGTACGATTTGTACAAACCCGCCCATGTGTTATATATCCGTACGTCCGGAACGCCATTCTTATGACATTATCAAAAAAAACATGGAGTTTGTCATCAACCTGACAACGAAAGATATGGCTTTTGCCACCGACTGGTGCGGAGTTCGTTCGGGACGTGATTATCATAAATTTGATGAGATGAAGCTGACACCCGGACAGTGTACGGTGGTTAGTGCTCCGTTGATTGAAGAATCTCCTCTTTGCATTGAATGCCGTGTGAAAGAAATCATCTCTCTCGGCTCACACGATATGTTTATCGCTGACGTAGTAAATGTGCGTGCGGACGACCGGAACCTGAATCCTGAAACCGGAAAGCTGGAACTGGCCGAAGCCAATCCGCTGGTATATGTGCACGGAGGATATTATAATCTGGGAGAGAAAATCGGTAAATTCGGTTGGAGTGTAGAAAAGAAGAAATCATAAAAAGTGCGATATTGCCATGAATATGCTGCGTAAATTCATCCTTCCCGGTTTGTTAGCCATAGCCTGCACGGCTGTCGGCCAGAACTATAACGCAGAAAAAGTAGACCGCCCCAATACAAAAAAAATAAATATCGGTATCAAGGCGGGATTCAACTCTTCCATGTTCATGGTGTCTGAACTGAAAATTAAGGATGTAACTATCGATGAGGTGCAGAATAACTACAAGATAGGTTATTTCGGCGCCCTCTTTATGCGCATCAACATGAAGAAGCATTTCATTCAGCCGGAAGTGTCCTATAATGTAAGCAAATGTGAGATCACTTTCGATAAGCTCGGTTCGCAGTATCCTGCCATCGAGCCTGATTATGCTTCCGTGCAATCGGTGTTGCACAGTGTGGATTTCCCTATTTTATACGGCTATAATGTGGTGAAAAAAGGGCCTTACGGAATGTCTATCTTCGCAGGCCCCAAACTTCGCTACTTATGGGGAAAACACAATGAAATCACTTTTAAGAATTTTGACCAAAAAGGGATTCACGAAAGGCTGTATCCGTTCAATGTCAGTGCAGTGATCGGTGTAGGCGTCAACATCTCCCGTATCTTTTTCGATTTCCGCTACGAGCAAGGCATCGGAAATATCTCCAAGTCCATCATTTACGACAATATCAATTCCGACGGCAGCACAGGAGTGAGCAACATTATTTTCCGTCGCCGTGACAGCGCGTTAAGTTTTTCGCTGGGATTCATCCTTTAAGAATAAAATATCATTAAATCCGGCTTTTTACTAACATTTTTCTTGTACTTCCTTCATTCTTTATTTATTTTCATTAACTTTGTGCGCTTAAAATAGGTATCTCGAATTAGAAATTTAATCTTACTTATAAAAGAATGAAAAGAGACGACATCATTTTCGACATCATCGAAAAAGAGCATCAACGTCAGTTGAAAGGAATCGAGCTTATTGCATCAGAAAATTTTGTGAGTGACCAGGTTATGCAGGCAATGGGTTCTTGCCTGACTAACAAGTACGCAGAAGGTTATCCCGGCAAACGTTATTACGGAGGTTGCGAAGTAGTAGACCAAAGCGAACAAATCGCTATCGACCGCCTGAAAGAAATTTTTGGCGCTGAATGGGCAAACGTACAACCACACTCGGGAGCACAAGCTAATGCTGCTGTTTTCCTCGCAGTTCTGAATCCGGGCGACAAATTCATGGGATTAAATCTTGCACACGGCGGACACCTTTCTCATGGCTCACTGGTAAACACTTCCGGTATCATCTATACTCCTTGCGAATATAACCTGAATCAGGAAACTGGACGCGTTGACTACGACCAGATGGAAGAAGTCGCTCTACGTGAGAAACCGAAAATGATTATCGGTGGTGGTTCTGCATACTCTCGTGAATGGGATTACAAACGTATGCGTGAAATCGCCGACAAAGTAGGCGCTATCCTGATGATTGACATGGCTCACCCTGCCGGCCTGATCGCTGCCGGAGTGCTCGAAAATCCGGTTAAATATGCACATATCGTCACTTCTACTACACATAAAACACTTCGCGGACCTCGTGGTGGTGTCATCATGATGGGTAAGGATTTCCCCAATCCGTGGGGAAAGACCACTCCGAAAGGTGAGATCAAGATGATGTCTCAATTACTGGATTCTGCCGTATTCCCAGGGGTTCAAGGTGGACCGTTGGAACATGTAATTGCTGCTAAAGCAGTTGCTTTCGGTGAAATCCTGCAACCTGAATTTAAGGAATATGCTAAACAAGTACAAAAGAACGCTGCTGTACTTGCACAGGCTTTGATTGACCGTGGCTTTACTATCGTTTCCGGTGGTACAGACAACCACTCTATGTTGGTCGACCTGCGTAGCAAATATCCTGAACTGACAGGTAAAGTGGCAGAAAAAGCATTGGTTTCTGCCGATATTACTGTTAACAAGAACATGGTTCCGTTCGACAGCCGTTCGGCTTTCCAGACTTCCGGTATCCGTTTGGGTACTCCCGCTATCACAACTCGTGGTGCAAAAGAAGATTTGATGCTCGAAATTGCTGAAATGATCGAGACTGTATTGTCTAACGTAGAAAATGAGGAAGTTATTGCACAAGTACGCGCACGTGTCAATGAGACAATGAAGAAATATCCTCTTTTTGCTTATTAAAAAACGATTTCAAAGCTAATAGCTTCACTGTTATCAGCTTTATTTCTTATTTATAAGGTCTGCTCTTTGTGAAAGGAGCAGGCTTTTTTTATTTATTAACGGTCCCGCCCGAACCATCTGTCCATATTTTCGTTTTTCTTACTATAAAAGAAATATATGATGTCATATATCACTCATAGCAAGGACGAATTCAACCGTACAGTGTGCAAGAAGAGAAAACAGAAGCGCACTGGACTCTATATACAGTCATCCCCGTCTTTCCACATTTTATTTCATAGGGAAAGACGGGGATTTATTTTACCGGCATCATACCGGAATATTTTTTTGAGGTATATATTTTAGCTCAATCCTTCTATTTCTCCATCCACAATATCGATGTGCAATGCCTGCGGCTCCTTGGGTAATCCCGGCATACGAAGAATTTCTCCGGCAATGGCTACAATCATTTCAGCTCCGTTATTGATAACAATATCTTTAATATGGAACTCGAAGTTGTTTACCGCACCATAAATCTTTGGATCGGCAGAGAATGAATATTGTGTTTTAGCAATACAAACCGGATAATGAGTGATTCCCATTTTCTCGATCAGTTTGATACGGTTGCGTGCAATACTACTATAGGTAATAACGCTGGCTCCGTAAATATTAGTGGCTACCTTTTCGATCTTCTGCTGTATGCTATCTTCTTCTTTATAAGTGTAGCGTAAAGATTCGGACGGATTGTTCTCTATGGTATCTACTACCAGACGGGCCATATCTACTGCTCCCTCTCCTCCTTCACTGAACGCATTGTTAATGGCGAAACCCACTCCCAACTGTTCGCAATGTTCGCGCAGTAGTTCCATTTCTTCATCCGTATCGGATGCAAACTTATTGAAAGCTACGATGATGGTCTGACCGAATGAGCGAAGGTTACGAACGTGTTTGTCGAGATTACGCAATCCTTCTTTCAAGCCTTCCATATTCGGCTCTTTGATACGGTCGAGACTGACACCTCCGTGCATCTTTAATCCTTGTGCTGTAGCGACAATCACCGTGAGACGTGGTTGGAGTCCGCTCTTGCGGCATTTGATATTATAGAATTTTTCTGCACCGAGATCGGCACCGAATCCGGCCTCTGTTATTACATAATCACCGAAAGACATTGCCAATTTAGTGGCCAGAATAGAGTTACAACCATGTGCGATATTAGCAAACGGACCACCATGTACAAAAGCAGCGGTTCCTTCGGTAGTCTGCACTAAATTAGGATGGATAGCATCTTTCAACAACACGGTGATGGCTCCTGCCACTCCCAAATCTTTCACAGTAAAAGGTTGGTCGTCATACGTGAAGCCCAACAGGATATTTTCAATACGGCGACGCAGATCACTCACATCTTTAGAAAGGCAAAGAATTGCCATAATCTCCGAAGCAGGAGTAATATCGAAACCGGACTCTTGGGTAATCCCGTTCGATTTAGGTCCGAGGCCGACAACGATACTGCGCAACGAACGGTCGTTCACGTCAAGCACTCTCCGCCAAAGAATTTCTTTCAGTCCAAAGCCCTTTGCCTGATTCTGATAAAGATAATTGTCGAGTAAAGCGGAAATCATGTTATGGGCAGAAGTGATGGCATGAAAATCTCCGGTAAAATGGAGGTTAATTTTGTCCATCGGAAGCACTTGTGCATATCCCCCACCGGCTGCTCCTCCCTTCATTCCGAAACATGGACCGAGAGACGGCTCGCGAAGAGCGACAATCGCATTCTTTCCAATTTTATTCAATCCCAAAGCGAGACCGATAGATACTGTAGTTTTGCCAATGCCCGCTTTGGTTGCTGTGATAGCAGTTACCAGAATGAGATTGCTTTTCTTCACTTTCTCTTCATCAATCAGTTGTTCGGGGATCTTTGCTATGTAGCGGCCATAATTCTCCACTTCCTCACGAGGGATTCCGATACCTTCGGCAACTTGCTTAATCTTCTTCAGCTCAATACTGCGAGCTATTTCTATGTCTGATTTCATACAGAATATGATTAGTTTTATTTTTGAAGGAACAAAAGTATAACAAAAAAGCGAAATAGAGAAATTTAAAGTTCGACGGATATTATATCTCTATTTTTCATAACACAACAAACTCTTTTTACGCTATAACTGTTGTAAATGACATAACCTAAAACAACAACTTAATTATGGAATGGATTATTAATCAACTAAGGGTACATCCTGAACTTGCTATTTTCCTGACGCTCTTTGCCGGGTTCTGGCTTGGCAGACTCAAAATAGGGAAATTCTCCTTGGGGACAGTCACCAGCGTTCTTCTGGTCGGAGTATTGGTCGGACAACTGAATATCACTGTAGATGGTCCGATGAAAGCTGTGTTCTTTCTGCTTTTCTTATTTGCCGTTGGCTATAAGGTAGGTCCGCAGTTTTTCCGCGGATTGAAGAAAGACGGCCTGCCACAAGTGGGATTTGCCGTACTGATGTGTATTGTCAGTCTGGTAGCCCCGTGGATACTGGCCAAAATCATGGGATATCATGTAGGAGAAGCTGCCGGACTGTTGGCAGGCTCACAAACAATATCCGCCGTTATCGGCGTGGCAAGCGATACGATCAACCAGCTGGGAATCAGCGATGCACAGAAAGCCACGTTCATCAATGCAATTCCGGTAGCGTATGCCGTAACTTATATTTTCGGAACGGCCGGTTCGGCGTGGATTCTGGCTTCTCTCGGCCCTAAAATGCTGGGTGGACTGGATAAGGTGAAGGCCGACTGCAAGGAATTGGAGGCTCAAATGGGAACATCGGAAGCTGACGAACCCGGATTTTCCCCGGCTCTTCGTCCGGTTGTGTTCCGTGCTTATAAAATCACCAATGAATGGTTTGGCAAAGGAAAGAAAGTCAGTGAACTTGAAGCTTATCTATGTAAAAATGATAAACGACTGTTTGTAGAACGGATTCGTCAAAAAAGAGTGGTGAAGGAAGTAGATCCGAACCTGATTCTTCATAAGAATGACGAAGTGGTACTTAGCGGACGCCGTGAATTTGTGATTGGAGAAGAAGACTGGATCGGTCCGGAAGTGATTGATGCACAATTACTCGACTTCCCGGCAGAAACTCTTCCTGTAATGGTGACCCACCGGACTTTTGCCGGAGAAACGGTTTCCAAAATCAGGGCGCAGAAGTTTATGCACGGGGTTAGTATCCGGAATATCAAACGTGCCGGAATCAATGTTCCGGTATTACCTAAAACGATTGTAGATTCGGGAGATATTCTCGAACTTACCGGTCTTAAACATGAAGTGGAAAGTGCTGCCAAACAAATGGGCTATATTGACCGGCCTACCAACCAGACGGATATGATCTTCGTTGGATTGGGTATTTTGCTCGGTGGTCTTTTCGGTGCACTGGCTATTCATCTGGGAGGTGTTCCTATCAGTCTTTCTACCAGTGGCGGCGCATTGATAGCCGGACTTCTGTTCGGTTGGCTACGCAGCAAGCATCCTACTTTCGGAGGTATCCCCGAACCTTCTTTATGGGTATTGAATAATGTAGGACTGAATATGTTTATCGCAGTGGTCGGTATCGCCGCAGGTCCCAGTTTCATTGCCGGATTCAAGGAAGTAGGCGTCAGTCTGTTTATCGTCGGCGCATTGGCAACGGCCATTCCTCTCCTCGCCGGATTGCTGATGGCGAGATACTTGTTCAAATTCCACCCTGCCCTGTCATTGGGATGTACGGCAGGAGCACGTACTACAACAGCTGCATTGGGAGCTATTCAGGATGCAGTGGAAAGCGACACACCGGCATTAGGATATACGGTGACGTATGCAGTCGGCAATACGCTCCTGATTATCTGGGGAGTTGTCATCGTACTACTTATGTAAAACTATATAAATAAATATCATTATGGAAAAGAAAACAAATAACCCTGCCATTACCAAAAGTTATGCCAAGAAAATGGAAACGATCAGCCCGTTCGAGCTGAAAAACAAACTGATCAATATGGCAGATGAAAGTATCAAGAAGATAGCACATACCATGTTGAATGCCGGAAGAGGTAACCCGAACTGGATTGCTACCGAACCACGCGAAGCCTTTTTTCTGCTGGGACAATTCGGCCTTTGCGAATGTCGTCATGCGTTTTCACTGGAAGAAGGAATAGCAGGTATTCCGCAAAAGGCGGGAATTGCTGCCCGTTTCGAGGCTTTCCTGAAAGAAAACGAGAAAGCTCCCGGTGCTAACCTGTTGAAAGAGGGCTATAATTATATGCTGATGGAACATGCTGCCGATCCGGATACGCTTATTCACGAATGGGCGGAATCGGTGATTGGCGACCAGTATCCTGTGCCCGACCGTATTTTACATTTTACGGAGTTAATCGTACAGGATTACCTGGCGCAAGAGATGTGTGACCGCCGTCCGCCGAAAGGAACTTTTGACCTTTTCGCGACTGAAGGAGGTACAGCAGCCATGTGTTATCTGTTCGATTCTTTGCAAGAGAATTTCCTGTTGAACCAGGGGGATGCTATTGCTTTGATGGTTCCTGTGTTCACTCCTTATATAGAAATCCCGGAACTGCGACGCTATCAGTTCGACGTTACCGAAATTTCTGCCGACCAGATGACTCCTGACGGTTTACATACCTGGCAGTATAAGGATGAAGATATAGACAAGCTGAAAGATCCGCGGATCAAAGCGTTGTTTATCACCAATCCGAGCAACCCGCCCAGCTATGCACTTAGCAAAGAGACTACCGAACGTATCATCAACATTGTGAAGAATGATAATCCGAACCTGATGATTATCACGGATGATGTGTACGGAACGTTTATTCCTCATTTCCGTTCATTGATGGCAGAGTTGCCGCACAATACGCTTTGCGTTTATTCGTTCTCCAAATATTTCGGAGCTACAGGATGGAGAACCGCTGTGATCGCTCTACACGAAGACAACATCTACGACAAAATGATTGCCCGCCTGTCGGAGGAGCAGAAATCAATCTTGAACAAACGTTATTCCAGTCTTAGTCTACAACCGGAAAAGATGAAATTTATTGAGCGCATGGTGGCTGACAGCCGACAAATTGCGCTGAATCATACTGCAGGGCTTTCCCTGCCTCAACAAATACAGATGAGTTTGTTTGCCATCTTCTCGCTTCTGGATAAAGAAGACAGTTATAAAGCCAAGATGCAGGAAATTATTCATCGCCGCCTGCATGCATTGTGGGATAATACAGGTTTCACACTGGTAGAAGATCCGCTGCGTGCCGGATATTATTCGGAGATTGATATGCTGGTATGGGCGAAGAAATTCTATGGGGATGACTTCGTTACTTATCTGCAAAAGACCTACAATCCATTGGATGTGGTTTTCCGCCTGGCAAACGAAACTTCACTCGTTCTGTTGAATGGTGGTGGCTTTGCCGGACCGAAATGGAGTGTGCGTGTGTCACTAGCCAATTTGAATGAGGCCGATTATGTGAAAATCGGACAAAGCATCAAGTGTGTGTTGGAAGAATATGCCCAAACATGGAAAGCATCAAAAGAATGAACTAAGTAGTTCATTTTATAAATGAGAATTTAATTCAGACAGAAGAACATAAGAACAAAAAATAAAATAGCAGTTAAATAAACAACAGAAATAATTTTCAAAGCGCAGCATTTATGTTCTTTTGTTCTTATGTCTGAAATTTTTCTCGCTCTTATGTCTAAAAATTAATTAGCGTTTATTTAAAGCGGGAGGTATCGACCTCTTCCCTTTTTTTCTCTTTGTATCCTCCGAATTTATAATTAAACGAAATACCGAATGTACGGGTAGTGCGCATATAGTGGTTTTTCACATTCTGCAATCCGTAACGGACTTGTGTCGAAATGGTGGAGGTATTGAACAGGTCGTCACACTTCAGCGTCAATTGTGCTTTTCCTTTTGCAAAGGTGTAACGAAGCGCTGCATCCAGATTTCCCGAACGAGGAAGATCGAAAATTCCCTGTATAGCTCTATTTTGATAGAATCCGGTCAGGGTGAATTTTAAGTCGGGTTTGGTGGAAAGGGTAAATGTGTTGTCCATCGTCAAGACGAATGTATATAGTTTACGGTCAAACGGGATATCCCAGAAGTCACTATCTTTCTGGCGATAACGAAAACCGATGGCGGTGAAACGGGAGTCGAGCCATTTTTTCACCTTAAAGGGAACTGTCATTACCAATCCGGCTTGTGATGAAAAATCAAAGTTGAAGAATTTGTAAATCTCTACTAAGCGTTCCGGTGATTGGTAGAGGGTTTGCATTTGCTTGTTTTTGGTATAGCTATAAAAGGCGGAAAAAACATACTTGCCTTTTAGTATATAATTAAGGCTGGTTTCATAGTTCGTGGCAGGTTTGAGATAGGGATTTCCTTGAATTTCAGAGTATGCTCCCATGTAAGAGATTGCATTCTGTACGCTCCAGTATTCGGGATATTCCTTGTCACTACTCAATGAGAATTGCAGGACATGTCCGGCAGCGGGCATATAAGTTAGATTGGCTACCGGGTACAGGCTCCATTCATTCCAGATATTTGTATGATATTGCTCTGCTGCCAGAGAAACATCGGCCGAGAGTTTTTCACCGAAGCTTTTGCTTAGTCCGGCATACACATTCAGGGTTTGTTCGCGACGGCGGGAGTTCATGTTATTATCCGGTAACAGGTTATCTGTTTCCGGGTCATAATATCTTTGATAGCTATGGTCTAAAGCGGTCGTATAGGTTATACCATAATTCAATCCCCAGGCTTTACCTAAGGTATGTTCTTGCCCGGCATAAAAACGCCATTGATTGATTTGCTGTTTATCCCGGCTCAAGAAATTCATTGTCTCTGTTCCCATCGTGCTATATAATAATTGGCTGCCGGGAGAATGATAGGATGTAAATGCCACTCCGGCTTTCAGCCCGAAAGGGGTTTGATAATCTAACTTTGCATTATGGAGCTGGCTGTCTCCCTGCGAGTCGGTAACAGAATTTTGCGCACCGGTAGCTATGGAATAATGTTTGGAATCGGTAAAAGCTGTTGTGTAGACCAGGCTTAACAGATGATCTTTTGCGAGGGAGTAATCCATTCCGAGGCGTATCTGATGACTGTTGGTACGGGAAGTCATTATTTCATCCATATCCATCTGATGTACCGAACCATCGGCTAACGTGTGAAGTGCTTCTTTCTCCGTTATCCTTCGGTCGCGATCATAAGAGTAAGAGTAAAGAAGATCTGCAGAGAATTTACGTCCGGAGTACAGAAGACTTCCACGTTCTGCCAAAGATTCGTAGTGATGTTGGTTAAAAGCTGTATAGAGTTCTCCTTGAAGGGAAGATGCTTGTCCTGTGCCGGGTGCTAATATCAGGTTAATCATCGGTCCGCGTACCTGATAGCGTGCCGGAGCGGAATACATCACTTCCGCCTTTTCAATCCGGCTGACAGGAATCGATTTTAATAAAGCATCCAATTGTTCGGCAGACAGTGTGGTCACTTTTCCGTTGATGACAACGGTAACTTCCTGTCCTCCCAACATCAGACTATTATTCATATTTACTATACCCGGAAGATTTTTCACAACATCATAGGCATTATCCACAGGCAGGTTGCCCACCAGTCTCGGCACGTCATACACGAGTTTGCCTTGTTCGGCTTTCACGATAGGGCGTTCACCTATAATCATCACTTCGGGCAGTTCCTGAAACAAACTATCCATATAACCTATATTCTTGATACTGTCGACAGGTTCCTGTGACTGTTGTCCGACTTGTGCTGTAGCGGATATCCACACACATAGAAGAGACATAAATAGTAAATTAATCCGTTTCATTTCGTCTTTATTTTTGGAATACGACAAAATACGGTAGAAAAAATGGAAATTTGCGTTATCACTGGCTTATCTAGTGTTATTTAGTCTTATCAAAGAGAAGAATAAGAATAGTTTCCTATTATCTTTGTCAGTATGAAATTACCACTAAAACATATTGTCATACTGGTTATCTGCTCATTAATCGGAATCTTTGTTTATCAAGCTTATTGGTTGACAGGGCTTTACCGGTCTATGAAGATGGAAATGGAGAGCAATATCAGAGATGCGATGCGGACGAGTGACTTTAACGAGGTCGTGCTCCGGGTAAATGATTTGCAAAAAGATAATGTGGAACACGGTTCGCTGACGGTATCAGCCGGATATGATGCGGACGGCAATTCATTAGTGACTAAACAAACGATTTCTTATACGGATAGTAGCCGTCAGGATACGATACACTCCCGGACAGAAACTACTACGGATACGGTAAAGGCCGTTGGTAACGCTCCGGAAGATTCTACACCTGTTGCAAGTAGCGAGAACGGGCTGGATGTGTTATTGAAAAAGCAAGATTCGCTAAAGGAGCTGTTAATGAGTATTCAGCAGGGTATTCATTCGGGTGTGGACACTTATATAGATGTCAACCTGCAGCGATATGACAGTTTGCTCACCCATGTGATGAAAGAGCATAATCTCTCTATTCCTCATCACACTCTTTTGATTTATACCGGAATCAGTGCCGATTCTTCCATTGTATATACCGATACATTAGGTATTGCGGGAGATAGCAGTTATATTCCCAGTCCCAAGGCAATCCGCTATGACTATGAATTTAATATGCATCACAGCCAACGCTACCAACTGGTGTTCGAGCCGATCAATTCATTGGTGTTAAAGCAGATGACAGGTATTCTGGTCACTTCATTTGTAATTCTTCTGATTCTCGGATTCTCTTTCTGGTTCCTTATCCGGACGCTTCTGAAACAGAAAACGCTGGATGAAATGAAAAGTGATTTTACCAATAATATCACGCACGAATTAAAGACTCCCATTGCCGTAGCCTATGCGGCTAATGACGCATTACTGAACTTTAACCAAGCGGAAGAGAAAAGCAAGCGCGACCAGTATCTACGCATCAGTCAGGAGCAGTTGCAAAGGCTTAGCGGGCTGGTGGAACAGATTTTATCCATGGGAATGGAGCGTCGCAAAACGTTTCGTTTGCATCCGGAGGAAATCAACCTGAAGGAGTTGATTACTCCGCTCATGGAGCAGCACCAGCTAAAAGCGGACAAGCCTGTACATATCGAATTGGATATTCAACCGGAAACGCTTGTCATTGTAGCCGACCGTACGCATTTCAGCAACATCATCAGTAACCTGATAGATAATGCAGTGAAATACTCGAAAGAGGAAGCCGAATTGTCTATTTCCTGCCGACAGACTGGGGGGACAGTAACCGTCAGCGTTACCGACCGGGGAATCGGGATTCCACTTGATAAACAAAAGCACATATTTGATAAATTCTACCGGGTCCCGACGGGTAATCTTCATAATATAAAAGGTTACGGACTAGGACTGTTCTATGTCAAGAGTATGGTCGAAAAACATGGAGGAACTATCACCGTAAAAAGTGAACCGGACAAAGGAAGCACTTTTACCATTACTTTATAAACCCATAAAATCATGAGTAAAAACAAAATTACCGTATTACTGGTAGAAGACGAACAGACGCTCGCCATGATTATCAAGGATACACTTGAAGAAAATGATTTTATCATTCATACGGCGAATGACGGTGAGGAAGGACTAAGCCTTTTCTTCGAACTTCATCCAGATGTACTTGTAGCCGATGTGATGATGCCGAAAATGGATGGCTTTGAAATGGTACGTCGCATCCGCCAGACGGATAAACAGACTCCTGTCTTATTCCTGACTGCCCGTTCGGCCATCAATGATGTGGTGGAGGGGTTTGAACTCGGAGCGAATGATTACCTGAAAAAACCTTTCGGTATACAAGAGCTGATTATCCGAATCAAAGCACTGATGGGAAAGGCTTTTCTCTTCACAGAGAATAAGGTTGCCAATCATTTTGAGATAGGAAGTTATCTGTTTGATCCTGTTGCACAAACTTTATTACACGCAGGAACGAGACAGGAACTCTCTCATCGTGAATCGGAAATCTTGAAACGGCTTTGCGAGAACCGGAATCAGGTGGTCAACACGCAGGATGTCTTGCTCGAACTTTGGGGAGACGACAGTTTTTTCAATTCCCGAAGCTTGCATGTGTTCATTACCAAATTGCGGCATAAACTCTCGCAAGATGAACAGATACGTATTGTCAATGTACGGGGAATCGGTTATAAACTGATTGTCAACTAAACTCTTTAACACCGCAAAGTGCCATGAATAAAAGACAATTCACAGGATTTATGTTTTTACTTTGTACCTGTACCGCATTTGCGCAACAGGTGGAAGTGAAAAAGGATAGCATCGGCCGTGCGGTTCTTCTGCCACCGGAGCAAAAGCAGCCATTAAATATGGATAAGGAGGGCTTCATCTTACCCGATATGAATATAACGCCGAACGACAGGAAGCCAACCATTCAAACGGATAGCATGACGCTTCATATATCTCCTCCCGAATTTATAGATACTCCCTGGCCTACTCCCAGACTGGGTACTTCTTTCGATCCTTTCAGCCGCGACTATAATCGGTCGGATATTTTCGGGATCAATGCTAACAGCTATTTAAGTACGTATAGTTTGCATAATACGTATCCTACCATGGGGACGCATATTCAGGTAGGTGCCATTTATACGTATGCCCCTAATGAACGATGGGAGCTTTCAGGTGGGCTGTTCAGTGCCAAGTACACAATGCCTTCTTTCCAACATGGTGCCAGAAATGATTTTGGTTTTAGCGGTTCGGCCGCTTACCGGATTAATAAATTTCTGCGTATACGGGCTTTCGGCGAATATTCTGTGAATGGCGAACGAAATGCTTCGCAGGGGTATCTCACTCCTATCTATCCGCAAAGCGGTTATGGCATGATGCTTGAAATCAAGTTCAACGATTATATCGAACTCCATGGAGGTATGGAACGCTCATACAACCCGATGAAAAGGAAATGGGAGACGGCTCCTGTCGTTTATCCGGTGATTAAATTGAAAAGATAAGTTTTTTTCTAAGAAAACATAACGGAAGCGGATAGTCAGGTGGAAATTATCTATCTTTGTGGTAAATCAACCTTTACGAAGATGAAAAAACTGATTCTATTTCTTTCGCTGATATTATCGGTCGGTTTTGCATCCGCACAGTCGGAAATTCCTTCCGATAGTATTCGTCGTGCTCCATCTACCAATATCAAAGAGTTTGGTGGTTTTCTACTGGATATGGGGTTAATGAACGTAGCAACTCCCGAACTTCCCAAGTTTAATTTAGATATGCCTAATATGACGAAAGATTATAATCAGCTCTTTCGTTTAAACACGGATATTACCTATTCTCAAGGATTCACCGACTCTTTTTCTTCGTCTTCTTACTCCGGGTTTTCCGGTTTTGGATACGGATATGGTTGGGGATTGTCTTCTTCTCCACAGTTTATGCAGATGGGATCTTTCAAACTGAAAAACGGAATGAGAATCAATACTTACGGAGATTACAACAAGGATGGCTGGCGGGTGCCTAACCGTAGCGCTATGCCTTGGGAAAGGAATAATTTCCGGGGAGCGTTCGAACTGAAATCTGCCAATGGTAATTTCGGAATACGAATTGAGGTGCAGCAAGGAAGAAATGTTCCTTATTAAATAATAATTAGGCACGGATTACACGTATGTCACGGTCTTTAGGGTTATCATTGCTGAAAAATAACCGCGTTAATCCGTGTAATCCGTGCCTAAAAAATAGCAATTAATTAGTGGCAGGTACTTATTAAAATCAGGAAAATCAGAAGGCTTTGTCTGCCGCACTGATTGCATTGGCTATACGGTCACACCACGAATCAAATTCCGGGTCGGGTGTTTGAGTTTCCGGATGAGAAAGCATATAATGTACAGCTTGCCGCAATCCGTCCGCCATAGAGATATGGCATATAAAATCCGGGACGAGCCGCTTTATCTTCGAATTATCGAAAACAACCGTAGCTGCTTTATCTCCTAAGAGTTCCCCCCTGAAATCATAATGATCGCTATGTTTGGCAAGGAAAGCGGATGCTACGTGCAATGCGTTCAGAGGTTTGCCTAACGCATCGGCGATTGTCTGGTAAATCTGATTCCAAGTCATACTTTCATCGGTAGTGATATGAAAAGCGTTCCCAATGGCATGTGGATTCGCCATCAGTCCAACATAGCCTTTGGCAAAATCTTTGGAGTGAGTCAGTGTCCACAAAGAGGAGCCATCGCCGGGAATAATGACAGGTTTGCCGTCAAGAATCCGTTTGAGAATCTGCCAGTTTCCCTTATCTCCATGTACGGCTACGGGAGGTTTGGTTCCGTTATAGGTATGGCTGGGACGAACGATGGTCACCGGAAAACCACTTGTCCGGTAGGCTGACATCAATACCTCTTCCGCTTCTATCTTGTTTCTGGAATACTGCCAGTAGGGATTGACCAGAGGAGTGCTTTCGGTAATGCGATAATCGGTTAATGGCTTTTGATAGGCAGAGGCACTGCTGATAAAGATGTATTGCCGCGTTTTATTCTGAAACAGGCGGATATCACGCTTTACGTCTTCTGCCGTATAACCGATGAATTGCGCAACCACATCGTAATGTTCAAGTGCGATGGCTTTTGCCACAGCTTCTTCATCATTAATATCCGCAATGATACTGTGAATTCCTTCTGGCATTTTTTTTGAGCCGCGGTTAAGGAGAGTAATCTCCCACCCTCTCTGTTGCGCCAATGCAACTACATCTGTACTGATAGTACCCGTTCCTCCAATGAATAATGCTTTCATAAAACCTGTTTTTTTATATTCTCCGGAGCAAATATATCAATTCCATGACTTACTTCCAGCAATCATTGCCATTTATTTTTCCGCCCGCAAGTTTATGTAGTATACAGATTACTGATTCTTGTACCCTTATTACTGATTTGAGGTATGAAATAAAAAAGATACCTCCAAATGTTTTATCTTTGTATCAGATTAATAACAAAGCATATGGATGAAATAACAAAAATTGAAACCGTCGATCAGTATGACCAGTTGTTTGGACTGGAGACATTGCACCCTTTAGTTAATGTAATCGACTTCTCAAAAGCTACCAAGTCGGTTGAGTATATCCGTATGAACATCGGATTCTATTGTCTGTTCCTGAAAGATGCCAAATGCGGGGATCTCACATACGGACGTAAGAATTACGATTATCAGGAAGGAACGGTTGTCTGTATGGCACCGGGACAAGTGAGCGGAATAGACAACCGTAACCGAACGGCTCCCCGTACCAAGTCGATTGGCGTTTTATTCCACCCCGATTTAATCCGTGGAACTTCATTAGGACAGAATATCAAAAACTATACTTTTTTCTCTTACGAGGTAAATGAGGCATTGCATCTTTCAGATCAGGAAAGAGAAATCGTAACCGATTGCATACATAAAATCCGGCTCGAACTGGAGCATACTATCGACAAGCATAGCAAGCAACTTATCGTACGGAATATCGAACTGCTACTGGATTACTGTATGCGTTTCTACGAACGGCAGTTCATTACACGCAATCAGGCGAATAAAGATATAGTCGTTAAATTCGAGCAATTACTGGACGAATATTTCCAAAATCAGGTGGCAATGACCGAAGGACTGCCATCCGTGAAATACTTTGCAGACAAGGCATGCCTCTCTCCTAATTATTTCGGGGACCTGATAAAGAAGGAAACCGGAAAAACTGCACAGGAATATATCCAGTGCCGGATTATCGAACTGGCCAAAGAAAGAATACTGGAAGGTGTTCAAACTGTCAGCCAGGTAGCTTATGAACTGGGATTTCAATATCCACAGCACTTCAGTCGGTTATTTAAAAAGCATGTCGGCTGCACCCCGAACGAATATAAACAAAAAAACTAGACGTATTTTAGATACAGGAATCTCAACATCATGGGAGATAAAGTACTCAAAATAGGAACCGTGCATCAATGCAATTGTTGCCTGGGGAGTAAGACACTACACCCGCTGGTAAGTGTCATCGATCTCTCAAAGGCTGACTTGTCAGCTCATACGGGCATCAAGTTCGACTTTTATACGATTCTATTGAGTGAGTGTAAATGTGAAGCGTATATGTATGGTCACCAGTATTATGATTTTTCGGATGGTACTTTGCTCTTCCTTAGTCCCGGAGAGTCTATCAATATGAAGGAAAACAGTAAGAATTTTCCTTCCAAAGGATGGATATTGGCTTTTCATCCCGATCTGATTTGTGGCACTCCGCTCGGACTTAATATACATAACTATACTTTCTTCTCTTATCTGCCTGAAGAAGCATTACATATATCTTTGCGCGAGAAGCAAATCATTCTGGGGTTTATGGATAAAATAAACCAGGAACTCGAACGTTGCATTGACCGACATAGCAAGAAGATAGTTTCCAAGTATATAGAACTATTGCTGGATTACTGTATCCGTTTCTACGAACGCCAATTCATTACACGTAATGAAGCGAATAAAACGATTATCAAACAATTCGATAAAATCATAAATAACCATTTTGAAACGAAACAGGTACCGACTGTCGATATACTTTCACATAAGTATTGTGCGAACCTGCTTCATTTGTCTCCTGAATATTTCAACGACTTACTGAAGTATGAAACGGGGAAATCATTTAAAGAGTATATCGAGTTCAAACGCTTCGAGATTGCCAAAGATTGGTTGGTGAATACTGATAAAACAATCAATCAGATAACGCAAGAGCTGGGTTTTCAGAATCCACAGTATTTCAGCCGGTTATTTAAGAAAATCACAGGTTGTTCTCCGAATGATTTCAGGATACCTAATTGAAAGTATATGTCAAAGGGATTAGAGGAAGATAAAGCAATCAAAAAGTCTTAATAAAATTTGAATTGGAATATCAAATTCTTAATCTATGTTATGAAACATACTTTTTTTCTTGGAATATTTGCTAATTTCGCAATAGTCCGTATCTTTGCAATGTGTTTTTCATAGTATTAGATTTAAGGTTAACAAAGGTTGGAGCAAGGCGTTGCTCCTTTTTTTATGTCTATACGTAAGCTCTCTCCTTTTTCTTATTCATGATAATATAGGAATTACGCTATTTTTCAATAACTTTGCAAAAAGAGAGATGTCAATTATGTCTCGATAAGACAGATCAAAAGGTTCTCTTTTTATCTTTGTATTATTTCTTTCTTTTGGCATGATTTCATGTGAGAAAGAGGATCCTGTTTCTACCTCTCCAACTACAAGGCAAACGGATGACTCAACTACTGATCCGACAGATCCCGATCCGACTGATCCTGTTGTTCGTTCGAATAATGAACAGACGGTGTTCATGTATCTACCCTGGTCGAACAATCTCACTTCTTTTTTCTATCAGAACATTGCCGATTTGAAAAGTATCATCGGAAACAATATATTGAAGAATGAACGGGTGATCGTATTTATATGTACATCGGCCACCAAAGCCACTCTCTCCGAACTTGTCTATGAGAATGGCAAAGGTGTACAGAAGACTTTAAAAAACTACGATTATCCGGATCCTACCTATACAACTGCAGAGGGCATCACTTCTATTTTGAACGATGTACAAACCTATGCTCCCGCCAAACGATATGCAATGATTATCGGATGCCACGGAATGGGATGGATACCTGTATCGAGAGCAGTTTCACGCAGCAGCTTGCAGATTAGTAAAAAGCACTGGGAGTATGAACATGCACCGATGACACGTTTTTTTGGAGGAACACAAACGAAATATCAAACTGATATTACTACGCTTGCCGGAGGTATTTCAAACGCGGGCCTAAAGATGGAATATATACTTTTCGATGACTGCTATATGTCTACGGTAGAGGTTGCCTATGACCTTAAAAACGTAACAAGCCACTTGATAGCTTCTACAAGTGAAATAATGGCCTATGGGATGCCATACGACAAGATAGGCCAGTACTTAATCGGAAATATAGATTACGAAAAGGTCTGTGACGGTTTCTATTCTTTTTATTCAAATTATGTGACTCCCTGCGGAACAATCGGTGTTACTGATTGCTCGGAATTAGACAACCTGGCGGCTATTATGAAAGAAATAAATCAGCGTTATACGTTTAACGAAGAATTAACGGGTGAATTACAAAGATTAGACGGATATACGCCTACCATATTCTTTGATTACGGTGATTACGTTTCCAAACTATGTTCCGATCCGGATCTATTAGAACAATTCAACGAGCAGCTGAAACGCGCTGTACCCTTTAAAAGGAATACCAAACAGTATTTTACAGCAATCTCTTCCTCCTACTATGGAGAAAAAATTGATATCAATACTTTCTCCGGAATCACGATTTCCGACCCAAGCACTAATCCGGGTGCTTCAAAAAAGAACGAAACAGCGTGGTATATTGCCACTCATTAAATCTACTCTAAGAAGCATACGGTGGTAGAGAGTTGATTCTTCACATGTGGTCTGTCAAATCTCTTAATAAAAATTGAATTGAGAAAACAAATTCTTAATCAATGTTATAAAACATACTTTTTTTCTTGGATTATTTGCTAATTTCGCAATAGTCTGTATCTTTGCATTGTGTTTTTCATAGTATTAGATTTAAGGTTAACAAAGGTTGGAGCAAGGCGTTGCTCCTTTTTTTATGTCCATACGCTAGATACTCCTTTAAACATGGCATGACATTATCCCTTAATCACCGCCATTGGAGCCAGCTCCATCAACGGTTTCACCAAGTCCCGCTCATTCGCTATCACTTGCGCAATATCTTTATAAGCTCCCGGTGCTTCATCCAGTTCGTTCTGCGAACGAAGTCCGTGAATGATACCTTGCTGATCCATTCTCTCCTTCTCTTCATCCAGTGACAAACGGCGACAGGCATCCTTTCTTCCCATTAATCGACCTGCACCATGCGAACAGCTTTTGAAACTCTCCGGATTACCCAGTCCCTCAACAATATAAGACTTGGTACCCATAGATCCGGGGATAATACCGATCTCGCCCTCATAGGCACGCGTAGCACCTTTTCGGTGTACAATCACATCCTGATCGAAGTGATTCTCCCAAGCTGCATAGTTGTGGGCAATATTAATCATAGGATCAAAGTCCGTTTCAGGTTTCACTGCCTGGATGGCTTCACAAATACGAGTCATCATCAACTGACGGTTGGCAAAGGCAAAGGCCACACAGTAATTCATTTCACGGAAATAATCCTTTGCCATCTGTGTCTCCATTGGCAGGTAAGCTAGTCCCGATACCATTTCAGAATACCATTTCTCATTCCAATATTGCGCAATCTTATTATAGTGATTGGCAACCTTCAAACCAATGTTACGGCTTCCGGAGTGAATCATCACCCAAACATCAGACGTTGCGGTATCTTTTTGAATCTCAATAAAGTGATTTCCACCTCCCAGAGTTCCTATCTGCTTCAAACAAGCCTCGTACTGATTCTTCAAAACAGGCATCTCTTCAAAGTCGAATCCTTGCGGAAGCAATTCCTGATCCTGCTTTTTATTCTGATGATCGAATCCCAAAGGAACAACTGCACGAATCTTCGACATAATGGAAGTCAAATCCGTATAACTAAAATCTTCCGCTTTTAGATTTGTCTTAATCGCACACATACCACAACCGATATCCACTCCCACAGCATTGGGAACAATCACGCCATTGGTAGCCAACACACCGCCAATAGGCATTCCTTTTCCCGCATGCGCATCAGGCATGATGGCAATATGTTTAAATGCAAAAGGCAGTGAAGTCAAATCCATGATCTGCGACATACAAGAGTCCTCTACTTCATCCAACCAAAGTTTAGCGGGTAAACGTGTTCCCATAATTACTTTTTCCATACATCTTTTCTTTTATCAATTCATATAAATCTCGTTATCGGGAGCAAAGTAAGAAGGGAAGTACGAAATCTATTTGCGTAGTTGATATTATTTTTTATTTTTGTAGAAATAATCTATAACATCTATATATAGAACCTAATGAAGAAGATATTAATTATCGGCGCCAACGGATTCACCGGACGCCAGATTGTAAATGATTTATCTGCTTGTAAACAATACAAGCTGACGGGCTGCTCCCTGCATCCGGATATTCTTCCCAATAACGCGGAGGATTATCGTTTCATCGAAACAGATATACGGAATGAAGCGGACGTTAGGCATCTCTTCAAAGAGGTTCAACCCGATGTAGTCATTAATTGCTCCGCTCTGTCCGTGCCGGACTATTGCGAAACGCATCATGAAGAAGCCTATCTTACCAATGTTACCGCAGTAGGCCAACTGGCCGATTTATGCGAAGAATACAAAAGCCGGTTCATTCATTTATCTACGGACTTTGTTTTTGATGGAAAGATAAACGAAGCTGCCGGGCTGTTATATACAGAAAAAGACCTCCCTGCCCCGGTCAACTACTACGGATATACCAAATGGAAAGGAGAAGAGAGGGTGGCAGAAACTTGCAGCAGTTATGCCATTGTCCGTGTAGAAATCGTTTATGGCAAGGCACTACCGGGACAACATGGTAATATTGTGCAGTTGGTAATGAACCGTTTGAAAGCCGGACAAGAAATACGTGTCGTATCCGATCAATGGCGGACACCAACCTATGTTGGAGACGTTTCGGATGGAGTGCTACGTTTAATAGAACATACGGCGAATGGCATCTTCCACATCTGTGGCGATGAATGCATGACCATTGCAGAGATTGCCTACCAGGTAGCAGATTATATGAAACTCGACCGTTCTCTTATCCATCCTGCCACCACAGAAAAAATGAATGAAAGCACTCCCCGTCCCCGCTTCAGTGGGATGAGTATTGATAAAGCCCGGACAATGCTCGGATACAGGCCCCAAAAGTTAAAAGAGATTCTTGCGAACTGGGATAAATTATAAGGGAAAGAGCACATAACCAACTTTTTACAACCATCTATCTCGTTCCGGATATTCCTTTCTCTTTATTTATTGCATATTTATTTTGAAAATATGCAATAAATAACTATCTTTGCACCAAATTCAAAAAAGACCAATGATGAATCAAACATTACAATTACATAACGCTACTCTTTTTCTTGCAGGAATACCTATTTTCTGTAAGTCTTGTTGCGTACATGTGCATTGGTTCAGTGGATTCATCTAAATTCCCCAACTATTTCTTTACAGGAACTACCTGCTGACTTGTTTTGTTAGCCATAGCAGTATTCCTTTCTGATTTTCAAGCAGATGTAACATCTTCTTTGAAAATTCTTTTGTGTGTTGTCAATCATCAGTTTAACCTAACCCAAAATATATACAATTATGTTCTCTATTATATCTACCATGTTTTTAGGAATCGGCATCGGCTATGTATTGCGTAACTGGAATATTCTGCAGAAGACAGAAAAGACAATTTCTCTTACAATATTCCTGTTGCTCTTTATTCTCGGTGTATCTATCGGTTCTAATAGCCTGATTGTGAACAATCTTGGTAAGTTCGGATGGCAAGCCATTGTTCTTGCTGTGTCCGGTGTATTGGGAAGCCTGATTGCTGCCCGTTTGGTACTACAATTATTTTTCAGGAAAGGAGGCGAACAATGAAAGGAAGTCTGATCGTTATAGTATTCTTTTGTGTAGGCTGTATCATGGGAGCTTTCAATAAGTTCGAGTTCGATACGCACACAGTTTCCATGTACATACTTTATGCATTAATGCTACAAGTAGGAATCAGCATCGGTTCCAATAAGAACCTGAAAGCCATTGTTTCACATTTGCACCCTAAAATGTTGCTGATTCCATTGGGAACAATTATCGGTACGCTGTTATTTTCCGCCCTGGCAAGTTTGCTATTGCGTCAATGGAGCGTGTTCGACTGTATGGCAGTGGGAAGTGGATTTGCCTACTATTCACTCTCTTCCATCCTTATCACCCAGTTCAAAGAACCCTCCATCGGACTGCAACTGGCTACGGAACTGGGAACCATTGCCCTACTGACTAATATTTTCCGTGAGATGATGGCACTTCTTGGTACTCCGATCATCAAGAAGTACTTCGGGAAACTCGCTCCTATTTCAGCAGCAGGAGTCAACTCGATGGATGTACTGCTGCCTTCCATCACCAGATATTCAGGAAAAGAAATGATTCCCATCGCCATCCTGCACGGCATTCTGATTGACATCAGCGTTCCCGTTTTCGTTTCTTTCTTCTGTAATCTTTAACCCTGTCCGGAAATAATAACCTTATTTATTAATGCCCGGAAACAGCCAATACAAACTTGATATCAGCATAGGAGACAGCGTCTCCTAATGCTACCTTTATAGCGAATATTCCCATGTATTCATGTTCATCCAAATACTTGCGAATCTTCGCTATATTTTCAGCTTTCACCACCTGCTCCACTTTGATCTTTCCCGAACGGACATAATGCTCCAGATGTCCGGCAATGGTTCCGGATACCAAATCACGAGCCTTGGCTATTTCATCTATATTCATTCCCTGACGGAACATTTCATAGCTAACCAACTTCGTATCTTTCTTCGCCTCCTTCTTTTTCTCCTTCTCCGCCTCTTTCTCCTGTTTCTCTGCCTCTTTCTGCAGCTTCGTCTTTCGTTGCCTTGCAGTATCATCACTATTACCGGAGGAGATTAACAGATCCATTATCTCCGGTCTTTCCAATTGATTCTCCGCCACATACTTGCGGATAATACCCAGAATCTCAAGCCCGTATTTCTCTACTCCTTTCGCTCCAAAATAAGGTATCGCCTCCAAAGCTCTTGGACTATCCGGTAGCAGATTCACAATTCCCATCAATGCTTTCTGTTGCATAATCACATAAGCAGGGACATTCATCTCCCTTGTTTTGGCTGTTCTCCATTCAGACAGGGCACGATAAAGCTCCGGATACAGAATGTCCGTAGGAACTTCCACCTTTACCTTTTCAGCACTGCGTGTACGCTCTTTCCGTTCCTTACGTTCTTTCTTCTCTTTCAAAGCCTTCGAAGAACCGGAGGACGTAGAATCATCTTCAAGGCTCAACATTACTTTAGCCTTCAACTTCAAATAATCCGTAATGGCAAACCTCCCTCTTGTAGACACAGCTTCCAACAGAGACTCCTTAATCCACAACGCATCATCCAGTGCCTGCATACGCTCTGCTAACAGCTTTCTCAACTCTTTATTATCAAGAGGCATATTAGTCTTATTATACAAAGCCCGAACCGGTTCCAACTCCTTATGAAAATATCCGGCACCGGAACGAATCCGTTCCTGCAACTCCTCATTCACCGCATAATCCTCACTCTCATGTATCAACCGGGTATACTGATTGCGGAAACGTTGAGACACCTCCACAATCTTCTCTTTAACATGGGGAGCCAACGCCTTATATTCAGCCAACTGCTTCGGAAAGAGCTTGTACAAATCCTCATCCATAAGACGAAGCAACCGTTTATAAGCCTGATCGATCGAATAGAAATTAAACAAATCACTCAACAAATCAAAGAAATACGCCTTTTGCATATCATTCAACTGCTGGCTGCCCGGCTTATTCTGCTCCACCGCTTTGGTGAAATTATCCACCGTAGCATCACTTATTATGGCTTCCCTGCGCAAAGGAGACTCCAACACCATACCCTCCAGCGTCTTGCAACGACTCAAAGCCACGTAAGTTTGTCCATGTGCAAAGGAATTCCGTGCATCAATAATAGCACGTTCAAACGTCAAACCCTGACTCTTATGTATCGTAATAGCCCACGCCAAACGAATAGGATACTGGCGGAACGTCCCCTCTATCACTTCAGTGATTTCCTTCGTCTCCTCATTCAACACATACTTATAATTCCCCCACTCTTCCGGCAACAACTGAAATTCGGATCGATCCCCTTTACCACGCACCACAATACCCGTTTCATTAACCGCTACCACCTCACCAATCATACCGTTATAATACCGTTTCTCGGACGATGGATCATTCTTCAGGAACATAATCTGTGCTCCCTCCTTAATTGTCAGAAGTTTATCCGCAGGATACGAATATTCTGGAAAATCCCCCTCTATCTCGGCACTAAAATGATACGCCTTGCCGGGCAACGATGCCAGTTCGCGATCATTAACCCTCTGCGCCTGATTATTATGTGTCGTCAAACGAATATATCCCTCTTCTTTCTGCGGCTGAAAGCCGGGCTGATAACGACGGTTCAGTTCATTCAACACTTCATCATCCGCCTTATTCTCCCGAATTTTATTTAATAAAGAAAGGAAGAACGTATCACTCTGACGATATACTTTCTTGAGTTCAATCGTCATATATGCCGTTTCTTTCAATGCATGACTTGCAAAGAAATAAGGAGTCTCATAATGCTTTCTCAACAACTCCCACTCATTGTCTTTCACGACAGGCGCCAGCTGTTGCAAATCTCCAATCATCAACAGTTGCACCCCACCAAAAGGTTTCTCCCTATCGCGATACCTCCGCAGAGTTGCATCCACCGCATCCAACAAATCAGCACGCACCATACTGATCTCATCAATAACCAGCAAATCCATACTACGGATGATATTCCGCTTTTCTTTACTATAACGATAATGTGTCTGGGAAGAATTAAAGGTTGTTTCGGGCACAAAAGGAGCAAAAGACAACTGAAAGAAAGAATGAATCGTTACGCCTCCCGCATTGATAGCTGCAATCCCTGTCGGAGCCAATATGACCATGCGTTTGGGCGTATGTTCTTTCAATCGTCTAAGAAATGTCGTTTTCCCGGTTCCTGCTTTTCCGGTAAGAAATAAATGGGTGCCTGTATTTTCAATGAACTGCCAAGCAAGCTGCAGTTCCGGATTATTTTCCATGCTTTTCCAATTTTCGGTAAAGTTACTGAATATTCTTTTTCTTTCGTCTTGATACGAAAGAAAAAGAACCAAAAAGAAAGAATCAAGGCTGCGTTTTTCCGGCTACTCCGGTGCTTCCTCCGGCTAAAGGGCAGAAACTCGCTACGCTCAAACAGTCTGCCCTTTTTAACGCCGGAGAAACCACCTGCGCTTGACGCCGGAAAAACGAGGCCGGAAGACCTGCGGGTGGAAGCCTTACAATGTGGGAAGCTTTATTATTAAAAAACTCACCATATAAAAAGAGGACATAGAATAAAAGGCTAATAGAATGATAACCGATGTAGCCTATGTAGTATAAAGAGACTTATGAAAGGTTTATACCCCTTATAAAAAAGCTTTGCTATATAAAAGTCGCAGACGTTATACGACTCAATATAGCAAAGCAGAACAATATATAATAAAACTATTAACGATATAACAGCGACTCACCAAAGCAATATCAGACATATCGCACGGCTCCCCCCACAACCCTATCCAGAACAGCTTCCCCACAAACCTACTCTACAACATTCAAGCAGCAACACCCACCCCGCCAGGTTCCCCGGCCTACTTTTTTCTCCGTCAGGCGAGCGCCCATAACGGAGCGTTAAGAAGGGCAGACTGTTTGAGCGTAGCGAGTTTCTGCCCTTTAGCGAAGTGAAGGAAGCGAGTAGGAGAAAAAAGTCAGCCTTGAATTTTTCTTTGCTTCTTTCTTTTGTTTCAAGACAAAAGAAAGATGATTAATTACTTCATGGATCCCCCTACAATATCCAGCAATTCGTTTGTAATCGCCTGCTGACGACTCTTATTGTACTGCTTCGTCAAATCCTGGATCAGCTCGTTTGCGTTGTCCGTAGCCACTTGCATAGCCAACGTACGTGCAGCATGTTCCGAAGCATTGGAGTCAACAGCGGCAGTAAAAATCTTCTGGCTCAATACAGTGGGGATTAAGCTCGCGATTAATTCCTCTGCGTTCGGTTCGATGATATAATCATTGGCAATCTCGTTCTCCTGTACCTCCTCTTCATTCTCTCTGTCCTCTTCACTTACGACGTTCGTCAGATTAATGGGGAGATACGTCTCACGAAGAAGAATCTGTACCCCCATTGATTTGAAGTGATGATAGATTATTTCCACCCGGTCCACTTCGCCTGCTACATACAGATCCATCAGTCGGTGAGCCAGTTCGGCAGCCTCCTGATACGTTGGTTTGTCGGAGAGCGTTGGAGAAACCTCCTGCGGTTTGAAACCCATCCGTTTGGCCGCTTCATCCACCTTCTTGCCTACCGGGAATATCAAGATATTATCCTGTCCTAAAGTACGGAATTCCCCGATAGTCTGCATCATCATTTTGATGACATTGGCGTTGAAAGCACCACAAAGAGAAGTGTTCGAAGAAAAAACAACGATTGCTACACGCTTCACTTCACGCTCCTGCACATAAGGAGATTCGATAGGCAGGTCCGCGCTTAGGAAGTTAGTCAGAATCTTGTTCAACTTCTTTTGATAAGGCAGCATATTCTCAATGACTCCTTGTGCCTTGTGTAATTTGGCAGAAGCCACCATCTTCATTGCTGAAGTGATTTTTCGGGTACTCTTGACCGAATTTATTCTGGTTTTTACTTCTTTCAGTGAAGCCATAGTGATAATTAAAAATTAATAATTAAAAATTAAAGGGCGATCTGATTTATAAAAAAGCCAATTAGATAAATCAAAAACCATTCAGATTTATTTTAAAGGCCAATCAGATAAATCAATGACCGATTAGATAAATTGTTTAGTGACCATGGCGGCAGTCTCTTCGATAGCCTTAATCACATTATCATCAATCACACCCGTTTTCAATATATCCAATACATCCTCCTGATGATTCAGTTGCAGCGATTCGATGAAGCTACGTTCAAAGTCCTGCACCTTATCCAGAGGAACATCGTGGAGCAGTCCGTGTGTACCACAGTAGAGAATAGCAATCTGCTGTTCTACGGGCATCGGGCTGTATTGAGGCTGAATCAACAGCTGGCCGTTCTTACGTCCCTTATCAATCGTCAATGCGGTAATCGGGTCCATGTCGCTACTGAACTTGGAGAACGCTTCCAGTTCACGATACTGTGCCTGGTCGATCTTCAATGTTCCCGCCACTTTCTTCATAGCCTTAATCTGCGCGTTACCACCTACACGGGATACAGAGATACCGACGTTGATAGCCGGACGCGTACCCTGGTTGAACAAGTCAGTTTCAAGGAATATCTGTCCGTCGGTGATAGAAATCACGTTCGTCGGGATATAAGCCGATACGTCACCAGCCTGCGTTTCGATGATAGGCAATGCCGTGAGCGAACCACCGCCTTTGACAATTCCCTTCAGACTTTCCGGAAGATCGTTCATTTCGCGAGCCACTTCCTCCTGACTGATAATCTTGGCAGCACGTTCCAACAGACGGGAGTGCAGATAGAAGATATCACCCGGATAAGCCTCACGACCTGATGGACGGCGAAGAATCAGAGAAACCTCACGATAAGCTACCGCCTGCTTGGAAAGGTCATCATAAACCACCAACGCATGACGACCGGTATCACGGAAATACTCGCCAATGGCAGCACCCGCAAAAGGAGCGTAATACTGCAATGCAGCCGGATCACCAGCCGTAGCAGCCACCACAATCGTGTAGTCCAGTGCTCCGTACTCACGAAGCGTATTAACGATAGAAGCAACGGTAGAACCCTTCTGACCGATAGCCACATAAATACAATATACAGGATCACCTGCCAGGAAGTTACTGCGCTGGTTGATAATCGTATCAATAGCGATGGCAGTCTTTCCCGTCTGGCGGTCGCCGATAATCAACTCACGCTGTCCGCGACCGATAGGAATCATGGCGTCTACCGCCTTCAATCCCGTCTGCAACGGTTGGTTCACAGGCTGACGGTAAATTACTCCCGGAGCTTTCCGTTCCAATGGCATATCATACAGTTCGCCGCCAACCAGCCCCTTGCCGTCGAGCGGTTCGCCCAGCGGGTCGATCACACGTCCCAGCATGCCCTCTCCTACACGGATGGAGGCGATACGTTTGGTACGCTTCACGACGAATCCCTCTTTGATCTTGTCCGTCGGACCCAACAGCACAGCACCCACGTTGTCCTCTTCGAGGTTCATCACGATTGCTTTGATACCATTGTCAAACTCCAGCAATTCATTGGCTTCGGCATTTCGCAATCCATAGATACGCACTACGCCGTCGCTCACCTGGAGCACCGTACCGATTTCGTCAAGTTGCACATTGGCGTTGATTCCTTCGAGCTGCTTGCGCAATATATCAGATACTTCGCTTACTTTTATATTTTCAGACATTATACAATTCTCCTATTCTTATCAATAAATTGTTGTTTCACTCGCTTCAACTGCGTGGCAACGCTTGCATCCAGTCGGTAGTCGTTGACATCGAAGATAAATCCGCCTTCGATCGAAGGATCTATCACCGTTTCGAGTTCCATCTGGGCGTGCAAGATATGCTCTGCTGCGGAACGAATCCGGTTTTCCGTTTCCTTATTGACGGGAACGGCTGTAATGAGCTTACCCACTCCGATATGCTTCAGCTTCCGGTAGAGATCCAGATACATCAGGCTGATAAATTGCAGATAGCCTTCACGCCTGTTTCGCAGTACCAAAGTGATAAAACGGACAAACTCTCTGGTCGATTTTCCGTCACCGTCGGCAGCCGTGCAGACTAACGCCAACTTTTCCTTCGTTGTGATGACCGGATTATCAAGTGCTTCGCGCAAACCGGGCTGTTCACAAAAACTGTGCGACAGCGTCAGGAACTCCTGATATAACCTGTCCTCCAGACCTTTTTCCTGTGCATATTCAATGATGGCTTTTGCATAACGCATTGAGAGTATTCCGACTTCCATCTTCCTTAGTTCTTATTCGGGGTTAGTACTTCATCCAGCATACGGTCGATCATGCCCATCTGTGCTTCCTTGTCCTCAAGACTCTTGCGGAGCACTTTCTCGGCGATGTCCACAGAAAGCACGGCTACCTGGCGACGGATGTCGCGGATGGCTTCGTCTTTCTCTATCTGGATTTGTTGTTTCACCGCATCCAGTTCTTTTTGTGCGGCAATTTCGGCTTGTTTACGGGCCTCGTGAACAATCTTGTCACGTTCTTCCATTGCTTCCCTCAAGATGCGTCCTTGTTCTTTGTTGGCGGCAGCCACCAATGCGTCGCCTTCCTCTTTCAGTTTGGACAACTGGGCATTAGCCTCTCTCGCCACCTCCAAAGACTGGTCGATATAGGTCTTACGACCCTCCACCATCTTGATGATGACGGGGAAGCCGTATTTCGCCAATATCACGAACACAATCCCGAATGAGAGAAACATCCAGAACAGCAGGCCACTATCAGGTAATAGTAATGACATAATCTTTATTTACGATTTTACGATTTACAATTTACGATTTCGCGGCTTATCATGATTTGAAACATGGTTCACGCCTGCGAAATTCGCTTGTTATATACCTGATTAGAGGAAGAACACCAACAGACAAACTACTACCGCCAACAGAGCCACACCTTCAATCAAGGCGGCGGCGATAATCATGTTCATACGGATGTCCCCTGATGCTTCCGGCTGGCGTGCGATTGCCTCCATTGCCGAACCACCAATCTTACCAATACCCAAACCAGCTCCGATTACTGCAAGACCTGCACCGATAGCTGCACCTAATTTACTAACTCCTACTGCTGCTGCAGTGGCTTGTAACAATACTGATAGTAACATAATTTTCAGTTTTAAAATGGTTTATATTTTCTCTTGTTTATTATTTAATCATTCATTCCGCGCGTTTATTCCGTATTCTTTTTATCAACGTTTTCACCGCGTTTCATTTCAATTTTCTTCAGCTTTCACTTTGGCACCTTCCTGTGCCAGACCGATAAACACTGCCGACAACATCGTAAATACGTAAGCCTGGATGAAAGCAACCAACAACTCAAGCGCATTCATAAAGATGTTGAACAATACAGAAGCCACCGTCAGCGTGCCGTTCAGTGCAGGCCCCATGCTTGCCGAGATAAAGATCAGGCAGGTAAGCACCAGCATCGCCATGTGTCCCGCCAGCATATTGGCAAAAAGACGAATCATCAAAGCAAACGGTTTCGTAAAGATTCCGAAGAACTCGATGAATGGCATCATCGGTATAGGCACTTTCAGCCACCAAGGTACATCAGGCCAGAAAATATCCTTCCAGTAATGTTTCGAACCGAAGATATTCACTGCCAGGAACGTGCAGACTGCAAGCACCATAGTGATAGCGATATTTCCCGTCACGTTCGCACCTCCGGGGAAGAACGGAATCAATCCCATCATGTTATTGATAAAGATGAAAAAGAACGCTGTCAGCAGATACGGTGCAAACTTCCGGTAGTTGGGTCCTACACAACTCTTGATAATATCGTCGTTCACCATCATGATGAACATCTCCATGAATCCGATAAATCCTCCCGGCGCTTTCGCTCCTTGCGGACGTTTTCTGTACCAGTGTGACACGCTCAATACGATGATGAGCAACAACACGCTGTTGAACAGCAAAGCAAATGTCACTTTCGTGATGGAAATATCCCACGGGCGGACCTGTTCGCCTGCCGCATTATACTCTACCAGTTTGCCCTCGTACTTACTTCCTTCGGGAGCGATGGAAAGTCCTTCATAAGTCCCTCCATTCTCTTCGAGACGGGAAGAAAGGAACGTGTGCCAACCTGTAGTGCTACTATAAACAATAATAGGTAATGGTATAGTAATGTGCGTGTTACCCCACGTCGTAATATGCCATTCGTAGGAGTCGCCGATATGACCGAACACAATTTCTTTCACATCCACCGTGTTCTCCTGTTCCTCTTTCGGAGTAATCTCGTCCTGCGTCTGTTGTGACACCGCTTCCCCCTCCTGTTCCTGTGCAAGAACCGGCAAGCTGACTGCCGCCATGAGGCAGAACAGAATCAACGGAGCTACTATGTTATGCAACTGTTTCATTTTTCTTCTTATTTTTCTTTTTCCGTTTCTGATTCAACTCAAAAGAGAAGAAGAACCAGGTTTCGAATACCAGATATATCAAATAGAACAAGATAAACGTCAGCAGAAAGGCTCTGGCTTCTTCGCGAACGGCAAGACAATAAATCAATACCAGAATCAGCGAAAGAATCATTTTTATCATCTTCGTTGCCAGATACAACAGTAACATTCTCTGTGGAGCATGCCGACGGCAAGCGTCGAAAGCATAAATGCTAAACAGCCCGAAGAAGTAAAAATAGATCGGAATAAACGGATACCCTCCGAAATAATGCCCCGGCAAAGCGAAGTGTAGAATGACAGCTCCGAGTGCCCCGCTAATTACCGCAAATAAGGTATGCCACCAAATAAAATTCCGTTTAGTTTTACTAATATTCACCATGTTACTGTGTTTTTCTGTAAGATTATAACCTCGTTTTTTTCAATTTTTTAATGCTTAGTCTTTGTGCCGGTGAGGAGTTTCCGTCAGGAAACACAGGCAGAAACCGTACCGTCACTCATTTCGACAAAACCGCCCTGAATATCCATCGTGTGCTCTTCTCCGTCCATCGTCGTGTAACTCAACGTTCCCGCTTTCAACGACGAAACAATGGGCGCATGCCCGGGGAGAATAGAAAACGAACCGATCATTCCCGGCAATGTGACAATCTTCACATTTCCGTCGAATATGCTCTTTTCGGGCGATACTATACTCAAATGCAGTTCTTTCATCATGCTATCTTTTTATTTTTTTGCTGCCTGTTCCAGCAATTTCTTACCTTTCTCTATTGCCTCCTCAATGGTTCCGACATTCAAGAAAGCCTGTTCGGGAAGATAATCCACTTCTCCTTCCAGAATCATCTTGAATCCCTTGATGGTGTCTTCAATACCCACCATCACACCCGGAACGCCTGTAAACTGTTCAGCCACGGCAAACGGTTGTGAAAGGAAACGCTGCACACGGCGGGCGCGGTTCACTACCATCTTGTCTTCTTCCGAGAGTTCTTCCATACCGAGGATGGAGATAATATCTTGTAATTCCTTGTTACGTTGCAGAATTTGTTTCACTTGCTGCGCTACGTCGTAGTGTTCCTGGCCAACAATGTGCGGGTCGAGGATACGTGACGTAGAAGCCAACGGGTCTACCGCCGGATAAATACCCAGCTCCGTAATCTTACGGTCGAGCACGGTAGTTGCGTCCAAGTGGCTGAAAGTTGTTGCAGGAGCCGGGTCGGTCAAGTCATCGGCAGGCACATACACCGCCTGTACGGAGGTGATAGAACCTTTGCGGGTAGACGTGATACGTTCCTGCATCGCACCCATTTCCGTAGCCAGCGTAGGCTGGTAACCAACGGCGGACGGCATACGTCCCAAAAGGGCGGACACTTCCGAACCTGCTTGCGTGAAACGGAAGATATTATCAATAAAGAACAGAATATCGCGTTTCTCACCCTCTTTTCCTGCGTCGCGGAAAGATTCCGCCACCGTCAGTCCGGACAATGCCACAGAGGCACGTGCGCCCGGAGGCTCGTTCATCTGACCGAAAATCAGAGACACTTGCGATTTCTCCAGTTCGTTATAATCCACTTTCGAAAGATCCCAGTGACCTTTCTCCATTCCTTCTTTGAATGCTTCGCCGTAACGGATTACACCGGATTCAATCATTTCGCGCAGCAAGTCGTTACCTTCACGGGTACGTTCACCTACTCCGGCAAATACAGAGAATCCATTATGTTTCTTGGCGATATTATTGATAAGTTCCTGAATCAATACAGTCTTTCCTACACCGGCACCGCCGAACAAACCGATTTTACCACCTTTGGCATACGGTTCGAGCAGGTCGATCACTTTGATACCTGTGAAGAGCACCTCTTGCACAGTAGTCAAATCCTCAAACTTAGGGGGGTCACGATGAATGGAATATGCACCTTTGCGGTCGAGTCCTTTCATACCGTCGATCGAATCACCGACTACGTTCATCAGTCGTCCTTTAATCTGTTCGCCAATCGGCATCGTGATCGGGCCTCCGGTGGGATACACTTTCATGCCTCTCTGAAGTCCGTCGGTACTGTCCATCGCTACGGTACGCACCGTATTTTCGCCGATATGTTGCTGAACTTCTACAACCAGTATTTTGCCGTTTGGCCTCTTTATCTCCAGTGCGTCGTGGATGCTTGGCAGCACCAATTCTGCATCCGTACCCTCAAAGTACACATCGACCACAGGGCCGATCACCTGCGAGATATGTCCGATAATCTGTGACATAAGCAATCTCTAATTTATTTATATTATTCTTTTCTCTCCTTTTGACTTTATAATATGAAAGGAATGCACATTTTTCGCGTTTTACCTATTTCATTATTATAATAAACAGTTGAGTTCAGTTTTTGTTCAACTATTTTCTATATCCCATAAACTTCTGTCCTTAGAAATAGTTAAAGAAACAACTGCGCAAATGTAGAAACAATTCCGTGTCGTTGTGCTTCCTTTTTCATAATTTGTCGTTCGATAACACTTATTAGACCTACAATGACTACAGATTGACCAATTCAGGCAAATTTCTGCTACAAATCAATAGCAAAACAAGTTTGGGGGCAATAATCTATCAATAAACTAAATTAACCCATCGAGTTTCCTATCTCTTTGTTAAAAATCAATGGATTAGCAAAAACAAGAAATAGTGGCAAAAACAACTAGTTTTGTGCTCGAACACAGAAAAGTCCGTATTTTCATGTTTTCCTTAAGAAAGTTTAAAGCCATATTTCCTGTTTTTCTCCTATCTATTCTATTCCTTATATATTCCGCATTTTTGCATTAAGATTCACATCCATCTTTATAAAGTTCCCAATTTGCATAAAAGAGCAATATAATAACGCCACATACAATTATTATCTCATTTTTTTGCTGTAATTTTGCACCACTAATATAAAACACTCAAAATGATGAAGAAAATACTGTTACTCGGTTCCGGCGAACTAGGAAAAGAATTTGTAATTTCAGCTCAACGTAAAGGCCAGCACATCATTGCTTGCGACTCCTATGCAGGAGCACCGGCTATGCAAGTGGCCGATGAATTTGAAGTATTCGACATGCTGAACGGTGAAGAGCTGGAACGTGTGGTGAAGAAACACCGCCCGGACATCATCGTTCCGGAGATTGAAGCCATCCGTACAGAACGCTTATACGACTTCGAGAAAGAAGGTATCCAGGTAGTTCCCAGCGCTCGTGCCGTGAACTTCACGATGAACCGCAAAGCCATTCGCGACCTTGCCGCCCAAGAACTCGGACTGAAAACAGCCAAATACTTCTATGCCAAAACTCTGGAAGAACTGAAAGAAGCTGCCGATAAAATCGGTTTCCCTTGTGTCGTTAAACCATTGATGTCTTCTTCCGGCAAAGGACAATCGCTCGTGAAGAGTGCCGACGAACTCGAACATGCCTGGGAATACGGATGCAGCGGCAGTCGTGGCGATATTCGCGAACTTATCATTGAAGAATTTATCAAGTTCGACAGCGAAATCACCCTGCTCACCGTTACCCAAAAGAACGGCCCTACCCTCTTCTGCCCTCCTATCGGACACGTGCAGAAAGGTGGCGACTACCGCGAAAGTTTCCAGCCTGCACACATTGATCCCGCCCATTTGAAAGAAGCGGAAGAGATGGCGGAGAAAGTAACCCGTGCCCTCACAGGTGCAGGACTTTGGGGAGTTGAGTTCTTCCTAAGCCATGATAATGGAGTCTATTTCTCCGAACTCTCTCCTCGTCCGCATGACACAGGTATGGTGACACTGGCGGGCACACAAAACCTGAATGAATTTGAATTGCATCTGCGTGCCGTACTCGGCCTGCCCATTCCCGGCATCAAACAAGAACGGATAGGCGCAAGCGCTGTGATCCTTTCCCCGATTGCCAGCCAGGAACGTCCTCAATATCGCGGACTAGAAGAAGTGACCAAAGAAGAAGATACTTATCTCCGCATTTTCGGCAAACCGTTTACACGTGTCAACCGCCGTATGGGTGTGGTACTTTGTTATGCTCCGCTTGATTCTGATTTGGATGCGTTGCGCGACAAGGCTAAGAGAATTGCAGAGAAAGTAGAAGTTCATTAATACAAGAAATTCAGAGATAAGATGAATAAAATCCGCCAAGTAAACCTGTCTGATATTCCAGCACTGCAAGAGCTATATCAGCATACAGTTCTGACTGTGAACCGAAAAGATTATACAGCCGAAGAAGTAGCAGATTGGGCTTCGTGCGGAGACGATACGTCACACTGGAATGAGCTTTTCGAAGAACAACATTATGTGGTTGCAGAAAACGAAGAAGGCGTGATTGTAGGCTTTGGCTCTGTAAACGATGACGGATATATGCACACGCTGTTCGTTCACAAGGACTTTCAGCATCAAGGTGTCGCAACATCTTTGTATAAGCATCTCGAAGCATATGCACGAGAAAGAGGTGCGAAAAGATTAACATCGGAAGTTAGCATCACGGCAAAACCATTTTTTGAAAAACAAGGTTTTCAGGTCGATGAAGAGCAAAAGCGGAAAGCTAATCAAATGTGTCTCACCAATTATAAGATGAGCAAGCAGCTCTGTTAATCACATCTAATCATTTCTAAGATGAAAACATAGAAGAAAGCTCATTTGCAGATAAAGAAAGTCTTATTTTATATAAGAAAAACTCCAGCTATGGTGACGGATAAAGTTACATTAGCTGGAGTTTTTCTTTTTAACTTCATGAAATGAAAACGTCATTTCTTACTCAAGAAACGTTTAGCCAAATATTTACGTATTGGTTCATCATACAGCTTCAAACACAGATAAGCAAGAATAATACTCAAAATAAAGACACACAAAGCTACGTGCCAGGTTTCACCTAACGTGTAGAGTTGATTCTCAATCAGCCATGCATAGAACAGATACATCAACGGATAATGTATCACATAAACCGGATAAGATATATCTCCCAAAAACTTACATATCTTTGTCGATTGCTTGTCCGTGGTGGTACCCGACGCTCCTATCCACAGAATGATAGGGAAAGCCACAATCACGCAAAACGCTTCATAAACACCATTCATGCAAAGCGGCTCCAACCCTTCCAGATAAGGAACAGAGAACAGGGCAATCAGCGCAATAGTACATATCCAAAATGCACCTTTCACCTTCATAGGCTTGAAATTGCGCGACATAAGCATACCCAACGAAAAAGGGAAAAGCATACGCAAGGAACCGCCCAAAAAGTTAACCCCATCCAGCGTCCAGCCCACTCCTATGTTTCCATAAGTGGAGACATTAAAAACAGCAAACGCCGCCAACGCTACGCCCAGCAACACCACAAACACCGTCAGTGCCTTGTTGGACAAGCGGCGAATGAACAACGCATACAGGATATTGCCGATATACTCAAAAAACAATGACCAGCAAGGACCATTCAACGGAAACATCTCACCGTTGCCACGAACTTCGTACCCAACACCCGGCATGGCAGGAATGAAGAAGATCGTACAAAGCAGAGACAACATTATCATGGAGATAGCTACGTGCGTCCCGTCCCATTGCACACTCCCCTGAATACAGAACGTGATAGCACCGAGAACGGCACCCATAATGACCATCGGATGAAGACGTATCAATCGGCGTTTAAAGAAATCTTTCATGGTGAGACTTTTACCCCAACGGTCGTCGTAAGCATAACCGATCACAAAACCCGAAAGGATAAAAAAGAAATCCACGGCTAAATATCCGTGATTCAGAGTTTCAATAGCACTATTACTGGCAAAAGCGAAGCCCTCGAATACGTGATACCATATCACCATAAGAGCCGCCACACCGCGAAGTCCGTCAAGAAGATCATAATGCGCCTTGGTGTCTGAAAAAGCTGAAGCAGAAATGTTCGACATTTGTTTTTCTATTAGTAAGTTAGTATTTTCAGAAGGCAAAGATACGGTTTGCGCTACGAAGTTTCTTTGCTCTAAAGCAAAAAAGCCCTGCTAATCGCTATTTTTTAGCACGTACCCGACTAAGGGTATAGATGGAAATGCCCAGAAAAGCAGCCACATATTTCAGCTTCACTCGGTTTATCAATCCGGGATAGCGACGGTTGAACTGTTCGTAGCGTTCTTTAGGCGAAAGTTGGAGGCGCTCCACAAACATGTGACTAAGCTCCTTATTCACATTCTGATGCAGGATTCTTCCCCAGTTGGCTATGTCGATATATGTTTCGTAGAGGGCATTCAGCTTGTCGATGTGGATGACGTAGATTTTGCAATCGGAAAGCGTTTCAACGCTTTCTACCGATGGTTGCTGATAGTAGAGCGAATCCATGCCGAACGTGACGTCGCCCTCCTGACTGAACCACGTAGTGGTGTCCTCTCCGTTGTGGTGGAATACGGAACGGGCGATGCCCTCTTCAATGAAATATACCAGGCGGTCTGTGACGCCTGCCTGAACGATACGGGTATCTTTGGGATAATACCTTAATTCCATATTCGCCTGAAGCGCTTGAAGTGCTTCGTCGGAAACCGGATAGATTTGCCTGATTTTACGAATGATATTTTCCATTTGGGGGTAATGGCGTATTGGGGGTTAATGACGTACTTTAGGATATTTATTATTAAAACGGAAACCAAGACCGAGCATCAGATAATTAGGGGTCTGGAAATCCTGAAGATTGTAGCCGATGTGAAGGAATGAACTCCGGGTGACGTTGATCTTCAACGCAAAGACCTGATACAGTCCGCGCAAATCGCCACGCCCCAGCACATTCGTTCCCAAGCCGACACCGATAGTAAAAAACGGCATCACGTATTCTGCCCGTCCGGAAAGTCCGAGCGCAAGCTGATTCTGAATGCCCGGCACGAGAAATTTACGACGGGAGGAACCACTGCCTGCATCGTACTCCACCAGCGCATCTTCGGTGTACACATTAGCACTACCGTCATAAACACCGTCCAGCGAAACTCCGAAACGCAGCTTATAGTTGAGATTGTACATCGGAGCAAAGTTGAATCCCGCTACGGGATAGCTGCCCGGTGATGCAATCTGCTTCTCGCCTACATAGACGCCTTTGCGACGCCACGAGCCGAACAACACAAGGTCATAACTGACGTGTCGCGGAAAACGGGGAACGTAGGGATGAACCAATGATTTAGTGAGGTCGGCTTCTTCCCGGTTGAAGTTGTACACCAGTCCGATTTTCGCTCCGGTGGTGTTGACACCTGCATTGGGAAACTTGGTGTTGCCGTTGGAGAAATGCGTGAAGTCTCCGCCGATGATAAAGTCGAAATAACGAGAAAGCGACCAGTTAAGGTAGATACCCGCATTGAGGTAGGCATTCACCCGTGAGCCTACGGCTCCGTTGTAGGAGTTGTAATCGTTGTCATAAGGTTTCCATCCGGCAGAAATACCGAAATTCCACTCGTAATTGAGCGAAAGGCGGGGATTGAAACGGGCAATGCGTGCACCTTGAAAGACATAGAACGCCATCGGATCACCCAGTTGCTTTTTGTCGCCAAAGGTGGTGAAAGCCAAGCCGAAACCTTGATAAGCTCCGCCATAGATGCGGTCGGCACAGGTGTTGGGACGAAACTTGAAAGAGTATTTCAGATGAGCGGCAAATGAACTCTGGATGGGTTTCCACCGTTCGTTCTCGCCTTGCAGGAAAGGATTGGTGGGGAACACGTATTGCGGCCGCGCCTCTATCCCCAACCGGTGAATGAAATGGTGGGGAACGTAGGGAGCTACGGTGTCGGCTCCGCATTGCGGGAAGCTGTTGTGCCGGAAGCCATGAATTTCTTCCTGCAATCTCCGCACTTCTTCACGAAGTTGGCGGACGTCCTGCTGGAGCTGTTCTACGTCTTGCCGCATTTCCTTCACCTCTTTCTCTTCCTGCCCTACCTCCTGCGCACTAAGCGAAGTGTCGGGGAAAAGCAAAGCGGAACAGATTACGGCGATTTCCCATCTGGGTATCTTTACTCTCATATAATAGTCTGGTTTGTCTTTTCAGAACGGAAGTTACAAATGGAGCTTCTCAATAAACTGTGCCACATGATAGCCGTCCATCAACCCATGATGGCAGGTTACGGAAACGGGCATCATCAGTCTTTCTCCGTCACGGAAGTACTTTCCGGTGGAGATTTTGGGAACGCTGTCGCCCGAACGCATATTGGTGGGGTGCTTCATGTCGGTGAATGAGAGCCACGGCACTGCCGAATAATGAATGGCATTGGGATGGAAAGTGCCTCCTTTGTTGAGTCCCGTAGTGGCTTGCAAACGTTCCATTTCGGCTTTTGCCCGGCGGATAAAGACAAGTTCGTCCGGATCATATTCAAAGGCGGCAAAAGAAAAGGTATGGTCGTCACGGCCTACGGTGGCTTCGGGCAGAAGGCTGTCATAGCACACCACCTTATCGCCTTCGATGCGATAACGGAATTCTTCTACCGCAGCAGCGGCAGTCGTTATCCGGTGGAGGACTAACAGGGAAAAGGATATGCCTTTGGTTTTGGCTTCCTGATACGCGCGCGTACAGTCTACCTGAACGGTCACTCCGAAAAACGGATCGTCAAAAGCACTGAAATGTTCGTAATGTTCTCTTCTGTTCCAAGTAGCAATATCGATGATCTTCTCTATCTGATTCATTCTAAACACTCTTTTTTATTTGAGAAACGCAGATTAACGCAAATTATCGCAGATTTAGCCTATTTCCTTTGCGGTAATCTGCGTTTCTAAATTCAGACTCTTTACTGATGTTGCTCACGCAACAAGTCGTTCACTGTTTTTACCGGGTTGAAAGTGGAAAGTGGCACTTCTACAAAGACGGTATTCCAGTCGCTCATCGCTCCGTTCCACAAGCCGGGAAGTTCGAGAGCTTTCAGGTCTTTGCCGTTCTTCGATTTGTAGGAGATGAAGCCTGTTGCTTTATCTACATACTTCACCAGGTCGAACTTATGTCCTTTATAATCGCGCACGGCGCATACGAGGTCTACCGGATTGAAGTGTGTGCCTTTCTCGAACATTTCTTTCTTCTCCGGATCGTCCATGTCGATCTGTGAGCTTTCGAGGATTTGCAGGGAGATGGTTCCGTCGCTGTTGTAAGCAAGGAACGGGCCGCCACCGGGTTCGCCTACGTTCTTCACCATTCCGCAGACGCGCATCGGGCGGTTGAACTTGTTTTTCAGGTAGATGGCGAGTACGGAATCTTCGAGGTCTTTCGTCTCCGGATTCTTGCAGAAGAGTTTCTTTTGCAGGAATTGAAGCATTTCCATCATCTGGTCGTGGGTGTATTTACCGCTGTCGAGCAGGGTAAGGTATTCGAATACTTGTTTTTGCAAAGTCACGAGCACTCCGGCAATCAGTTTCTTATAAGTAACGGTGTCGGCTTTCAGTCTGTCGGGCACTACGTTGTCGATGTTCTTGATGAAGATAATGTCTGCATCGAGGTCGTTCAGGTTCTCGATCAGTGCGCCGTGGCCACCGGGACGGAACAGCAGTTTGCCGTTGTCACGGAAAGGTTGGTTGTCCATGTCGGCGGCAATCGTGTCGGTACTCGGCTTTTGTTCGGAGAAGGTGATGTAATAGTCTACTCCATAGCGTTTGGAAAATTCGTCTACCTTTTCGTCTACCAGCTTCTTGAAGAGTTCACGGTGTTCGGTAGATACCGTGAAGTGCACGTTTACTTTACCGCTCTTTCCGGCAGCATACAAGGCTCCTTCGGCGAGATGTTCTTCCATCGGCGTGCGTGAACCTTCGGGATACTTATGGAATTTGAGCAGACCTTTCGGTAGTGCGCCGTAATTCAGTCCGGCTGTTTCGAGCAGGGCGGATACCACTGCTTTATAGTTGCCGTCTTCGATCAGTCCGGGAATATCTTTTCCGTCGATACGCTGGCAGGCTACATTCAGGTCATCATAGAAAGCAAAATTCTTGATTCCGTCGAAGAATGTCTGTTCGAACTTGGTAGTCGGCCGGTCATAGTCGGCAGACAGGAACTCGAACAGGTTCTTGAACATACGACTCGCTGCACCGGAGGCGGGCACGAACTTTACAACAGTCTTATCTGTGTTGGTATATGCATCCCAGGCGGCCAGATAAGCCTTCTGTTCTTCTGCATCGGGAGCTAATATTCCCTTTTCGATGGAGGCTGCCGCATCCAGCTTCAAAAAGGGGAAACCCGTCTGGAAGCATGCTAATTGTTCTACAATTTGCTCTTCCGTGATGCCTTTCTTGGCAAGCAACTCTTTGTCCTGTGTCGTTATCATAATATCTAATTTTATTAATTGATGCCCAAAAATACAAAATGTTATTTACTTCTTGCCGAATAACCGGGAAAAAAACTAATTTTCCTTCCATATTTCATTATCAGTCACTTACGAAGAAGTGTTATTCATTTATGTACTTTTCAGCGTTATTTGAACACAACAAAGATAGATAAATATCCGATGTTATCACAGAATTTGTAGAATAAATAGAGTTAACCGATTACAATAATATTACAGACCTTTTGGATATTTGAAATCTTACCAGCCGTGGAAAGTTGGGGAGCGTGTGGTTTAAAGCACTTTCCTGATAAATTTTCACCCCATACCCCTATTGTTGAGACGGACGGCAGATAAACCGATAATAAAGCAACAAAAAAGCCAGCTAACATTACGCTAGCTGGCAACTGACATCAATAACTAAAGATTCCCGTTTATCCTATTCTATTTAACTGTTCCATAAAATTATGTTTCTGTGCTTCTCTCATAATACTGTCTACCACCTCTCTATTTACATCTTTTAACTTTTCAAGGAGTTCTGTATATTGAATCCCTAAATTATTCTTATTTGCAATCCAATCAATGAAGAAACCTTTTGCCAGAAAACGATAGGTAAATCCAGCATCTAATCCAGCTTTAATAATCTTCTCTGCTCTTTCAACCATTTTTTCAGGCTCATTACCTACATACTTCGTAAGAGTGCCTTCTCCATATTTACACGTATCTGCCAGTACCGATTCTTTTATGTCAGCAGAATAAATCAGATACTTACTAAGCGTTGTCAGCTTAAATCCACCATTCGGTAACATATCATCTACTTCACCTTTCTTCGTTCTTTGGTGTTGTATATTCATATACTTAACGATAAAACCTAAGATAGCATTATCAGGATACGCTGCACAAGCCTGTTTAGCAAAATCTCCTTTATTCCACTTTACTGACGTATTGTTCATTTCTGATATCATAATCCGTATATCCTCATCTTTAACCAATGGATACATAGCCTTTATCTGTGCAGGAGCTTTAGGCGTAAATTCTTCTGGCTTATCTTCCTTTCTGCTTCCGTTCTTTTGCCATTTCTTCATTGCATTTTCATAATTCTTCTTAGCCTTTGCATCTTTTTCTCGAAGCTCCATTATAGCCCTATACCTGTGCTGACCTTCAATAATAACCAAATAATCATTAGCTTTAGAAGAATCTATTGGAAAACCAGATACAGGGTCTTTCAAAGTTAACCCCTCCTTTACCACATCTTCACCATCAACCACAACAAGCGGAAAATACTGTGTATGTTCTCCAATAGACTTCATTTTGTCATTCAAGTTAGCCTTGTTGATGTCCCGATTAATACCACCAGCAATAAAAGCAACTTTCTTTCCTTCGTTCAATTCTCTTGATTCCAGAGTAAAGATTTCATTCTTACATTCTTTTGTAGTCATAATACCTTTGCAGTTTTTAGACTGGTGCGCTCCAGCTTTAATTAATTTTATACTACAAAGATTGCCCTTTTCTTGAGAAGCTAACGGGAATAAAAAAACACTGCTTTCTTATTCCCCCACTTCACAAGTTGTAGAATGAAGTATTTAGAGAATAAGAAAGCAGAAATAAACAATAAAATAAGTTTCAATCAATAATAAAATGCGTTCAAACTCCTTATGTCCTTATCCTTATATTGTTTCAACAGGGACTTCAAGTAGTCATAGTCAACCAACACACTTTCGTTGCTCACGATACCAGTGAAGTATAGTAGATGAGAAATCAGCGTCTTTTCCTTGTCAGACATATTAGCTCCCTTCTTTCTCTTTTCTTTTACCTGTTCTTGATAATTCAAGGCAGTGATAATCATTTGTGAGAAATAATAAGCGAATACGGAGAACGATTCAGTATGTGGATCACTCAAATCAACGTTACCAGTATTCATTTGGTCTGAATTTACTGTTTCCAATCCGTCTGCACAAAACTTGGCTATACTAGCAATAGCCGTCTTATTATCTATCACGATATTCTTTCTACCTATTTTTAAGGTAATACAAATTGGGCTTTTAAAGACTGCACCAAACGGAGTATCTCTTTTATAATCCTCACTGATAGCATTAACAAATTTTTCTATCTGTTCTTTAGGGGATTCTTTTATTTCTATACCTTCCATACATTTACCCCAACTGCAATCATAACAGAAAAGCAATAGATACCAGAACTTTTCAGCGTCTAAGCCCAATACAGCAAGCAATTCTTGAAGTTCGTTATTCTTTATGTATGAATCAAACGAGAATTTGCCTTTCAATATTCCTCTGTTGTACCTTCCTTTAAAAGTATCTGGCGTTTGTGACGGCAACATATATGCCTGTCCTGTTTCTTCATCATAATCAAAATCAGGGAAATATTCTTGTGTCACTGGATATATATACTCTAGCAACTCGCTATACTGGATTGAGAACTTATCTACTGGCTTCATAGTGTTTTTGTTTGCAATGATAATAAAAAAACAGCAAATGAATTTCTTCAAATGCTGTTCTTTATTATTCTTTTATCTACAAACATCTCATAAAATCTCTGCATTATATCAATAAATTCGTTTGGTAGTCTTTTCAATACTTCTTCCCTTATGTATTGAGGTATCTCTTTATAATATGCTTCTGCTATTCCACCAGTGATAGCCCCCATTGTATCAGCATCACCACCTAAAGAAATAGTAAGTCGAATAGCACTTTCATAATCTGTACTCTCCAAGAAAGCGATAATAGATTCTGGAACTGTCCCTTGACAACTCTCATTGAAGTAGTAAGTAGGTCTTATTTCGTCACAGGTTCTACTAAGATTATATCCAAATGTAGTTTCAATATACTCTTTAATTTTCTGTTTAGATTTACCTGTACGAGCCAAGTATATACAAGCTGCTGTTGCTTGTGCACCTTTAATTCCTTCTGGATGATTATGTGTGACTTCTGCACTTTGTTTGGCAGCTTCTAAAGTCTCCTCTAAAGTATTAAAAGCCCAACCAACAGGACTAACACGCATAGCAGAACCGTTTCCCCAACTATTGTAAGGTTGGGGATTATCTGCTTTTAACCACTCGTAGAACATACTTCCATAGCTACTAGGATAACGATTACCATAATCCTGCATAATACCTAATAAGCTATCGCTAGTTAATAGCCAATCAGCATTAGCAATAGTCATTACAGTGTCATCTGTAAAGTGTGACGAAGAACCATTGAATAGTGGAAAATCAACAGACTTCATTGGTACAAACTCATAATAAGAACCTACAATATCGCCTGCTATTGCACCTATTAGGATTTTAGGAATAGTTCTTTCATTATCTATAAGGTCTATACGAGGTAGCTGTTCAACTTTTAAATCGAGTGCTGCTCCAGTATTCCTATCAAGCGACAGATTAGATTCTGTTATTCTTATTAAATATGCAGAGTAATTGTCTGTAGATTTATCTCTGCAAATAGCTTCAATTTGAACCATTTTATCTACGTCACTAGCATCTGAACAAAGAATGTGTTGCAATCTCGCATTTGTTACATATTCTAACACTCCGTCAGAACAAAGAAAGAAGTAATCTCCAGATTGTATGTCAGATGTTTGGTATACGGTAGCATTATACCGTTTCTCACAATGGCTTTGTATGGATTTAGTTATTGTATTATTTAATCCAAATCCCCTAGCTTCTCTTCTAGTTATTTTTCCTTTATCAATAAGCTCATTAACTAATGAATGGTCTTTGGTCTGAAATAAGATTGATTCTTCTTCATATCTGCATGGTCTTATATGATAAACTCTACTATCACCTAAATGTGCTATAAACACACTATCATTTAAAATCTTTAGAAAGGTAAGGGTAGAGCCAATTTCATCTTTAGAAACTCTGTCTAGTTCATTATAGGTATGTAGGAGAGCTTTATTAAATAAAGAGACATCAAAAGAAAATTCTGCATGATTGAGCAAATAAGTAGAGATACTTCTACAAACAGTATTACTAGCTATATCTCCTCCAGCAAGCCCACCTATTCCGTCACACACCATAAACAAAGTATCTCCATGTGTTGCTGCACCCAATAGAGGATATATAGCATCTTCATTCTTATGTTTAGCACCTACTTCCGTAAAAGCTAAAGGTTGTGCTATTCTAATATGAAATGATTTTTCCTGTACTTCTTTGCTCATAATATTACAATTCATTGAATAACCTTTTAAGATGATAAAGGTAAGAGTTATTTTGCTGTCATGCAATCAATAATCTTTCTAAATATATCATCTGCTATTAATCCATGAATATATATAGACAGTAGCTTATTTTCATTATTTCAGTGGATTATATGGAAAACGATAATATTCTTATCTATTATCTCTTCTGCTTGTTGCTTTACAGAATCTGTATATTCCAACTTCACAATTACAATAATATCACGTTCATAAGTTTTTTTACAAGTAGCTTTACTGTAAAAACATCTACCACTCTTAGTATTGCCTTCAATAGTATAACTATGGTCTGTAATATCTTTCTTGACAATTCTATTACCTTGTTCTACTTCTGTATCAATCATTATATCAAACCATTCATGAAGCGAATAATCATCTTTAAAAACATCGAAGTAAGTAGCATACACATTCAAACAGATTGTACTATCTTCATTTACGAAATGATTGCCATTGCCTAAATCTGATTCTTCTCCATGCGTAAAGCTAGAGGGATATACCAAGAAATAATCAAAAGTCCTATTCCAATAAAACCTTGTATCATCATATTCGTATATCCCATTTCTGTAATCAATCAGTTTCACATCTTTTACTCCTAATACAGAATCTACCCATTGCAAATGCTTTGCCTCCGATATTTCTAAAATAGGATGATTGTCATATATAGATAGGCTGTCAATAGTAGCTTGTGTATTACTATCCTTTTTACTAGTACAAGATAGTAATAACATTAATATTAGTATGTAGATAGTTACTAACTTCATAATCATGAGCTTCTCAATTCTTGTTACTTGATAAGAATAAGGCATTTGATATATTTTATTTATGAATCTTATTTAGATCAATAGTATCATATTCAAAAACGTCATCATACTTACCTTCTCCTATTTTCTGCAATCTATCTTTTATCCTTTTATACTGTCTAAATGAACAAGTTGAAGTATTTCTATCATAATCTATGATTTTAGCCTCTATCAGTTCTAATTCATTACATTTACTAAGCCTATCATAACTATTCAAATCCACTCTTTTAACTAAGCCATATTTATAGTAACCACCATAGTAAGCACTTCCTATTCTTTTGTGTATCGTTATAGTTTTATTTACAGAATCAAACTCTGAATTATAATTGCTGATTTTTCCTGTTGGATTAATAAATGGTGCTTCTGTCAGTTGTTTCACGTCATTATTGGTTATCTTGTAAACATCATAGGTATTGCAATGTCTTATACCCCATTTCCAGTTATTGATAATTAATTCTTCTTCTCCGTCAAAATCCACATCAGAGAAAAAGAATGGTGAGTTATGACTCAAATACCCCTTTGTTGATTTAGGTAAATAATCCAATTCTAATATCATGTTATCTCTAACTTCTTGTTCGTTTACATAATAAAGAACACTGTCAGAAAAGCTTTCATTGTAAATATAGAATCTGTTATCTTCCTTTTCAAAATACAGTAGTGCATTTCCCCATATTTCAGTCTCCCTCTCTTTATCATAAGTATAGTTATACGGCAAACACATAACAGTTACATCATAGCCATTTACAGGTTGCTTGTACTTTATAAAAATACGTGGTTTAAAACATTTAAGCTCATCATCAAACAAAGTATTATACAAAAACTTTGCACATTTCATAAAGTTAGCTGCTGCTAACGAATCTTTCATATCCTGTTCACTTGATTGTCTTTTCCTATCACAAGATAGAATAGAACATAAGAACATTAGCAATATACAATATAAAATTTTCTTCATGGATTTATCTCTAATTATTACATATAAGATAAATCGCCAAAACCACAACAGGAACGATGATATACAATGCTATTGCTCCTTCTTCAAAACTCCCATTTTCTTTACGTGGACAGGTAATATATGCTATTATCGCATAAATTATAATTCCTATTAATACTCCCATATTTGCAGTTTAATTTTTTCTTTTCAACACAATGCTTTTCACATCTTGTATATTTCCCTTCCTGTATATTATCGAAATTTTAAGAACATTTCTAAAAACAGATATTTTAAACTCTTTTTGCCCATTTGCATCAATAGAATAATTAAGAAGTTTATACCCGTTATCAAGTTGCAGAGTGACAATATCTATATTAGAACTATAACATTGCCATGATACCAATACAAAGTCTCCTTCTGTTATATATGCTTTATCTGCATATAATACTATATCTTCTTTAGGTTGATACGCATTATATTCCTTATTCGGATTTTCGTCGACAAATTCTGACACTTCTCTCTTTTTTTCAGTTTTTGTTATTAAAGAAAAGATAAAACTCCCCACTATTCCTGCCAGTGCAACCATTAATAAACTTTCCATAATATATAAATTATAAGTAATTGTAAATGCTAGCCTAATAAGACTAGCATTTTGTTTTTAAACTCTATTATTGTTTTGTGTATGTAATAACCTCTCCTTCACCTTCGTCATCCATATCATCAACCAAAACTAATTTAGAGCCTGTCAGTTCTCGAACGTGCATTGAATAAACATCACTTCCGTCGCTATCTTCTTCCCATATCCAAGTAAAGACCTTACTATTTTCGTCATAGGTATATCTGAAATTGTCTACTCCGTCTTTATCTATTTGTCCGTTTTCATAAATCGCACTTGAACCTGTACCGTCTGAATTAATAGTCATTACATCCTTATATTCCACAGAGTTTCTATTCTCTATACTTACCCAAGTACCTACTAACGGATTTTCATCATCGTCATCGCTACAAGAAGTAAAACCTGCACATAAAGCAATAACCAATAAAGTCGCAAAAAATCTAAATGTTTTCATATTCTGTAAATAATCTTTTCGTTAATAATTTAATTTGTAGTATAAGCTGCTCAAAAATTGAGTTGGCTACTTAAAAGATAGTAGCAAAAGTTGTTTCTTAATGTCTGATTCGTAGTTATATATCGTTTTATCTACCCTGTTCCCTTTGGATAGTATTATACAATGAGAAAAGCGTGGGAACTTGAATATCACAGTTCAGAGGTATCGCCAAACACCCACAACTCAATGATAAACAAGCCCACGCCAAACGATATATAGACTATCTTAACAAGATAGGTATATAACATTGACGTGAGCGTTCTTGCTTATCACCTTGAGTTGTTCATTAAATTGGCGATTTTCTGAACAAGGTAATATCTTAAACGCTCTTCGTTAACTAATATGTCCTTTCAGACCTAACACATTAGGCATCTGAAATTGCCACAAAGTTACAAAAAGCGTTTGTAATAGCAAGAACTATTGTTTATTAAAAGTTGAGGGTTATTTCTGCTTTATAAATTTATGGTAGTGGAAAAAATCAAGACTACCCATATAAAAACTAAATCTCTGAATTTTTCCACCCCACCGATATTTCATGCTTATGGCTTTATAAACTGATTTTTGATCCGTTGAACGGTGGAAATACCAATACTTTGTAGCTTAGCTATATTTCTGATTGAATAACCTTTTCTTAGTAAAGCAATGACTTCTTTATATTCTTCTTTCTTCTTATCATCCGTTTTGGTTGAACCTGTCTTTCTGCCAAGTTTACCACCTTTGGCAATATAATTTGCCCTACCACTATTCAAACGGTATTGGATATTGCTTCTTTCGATATTTGCCATTTCTGCAAGTACTGTCACCATGATAGACGCTATTGGATTAACTTCCCCATTTGGTTGCAAAGTATATAAACCCAAGTTCTGTATGTAAACCGATACTTTCGATTCATGCAATATATCCAAAGAGCGAAGAACCTGTAATGTACTTCTCCCTAATCTTGACAATTCAGACAAAAGTAGAATATTCACAGATTCACGTTTACAGTATTCCAAACACTCCCCTAAAATCTGTCTTTCCTCTATTTTCTTTGCACCTGAAATATGCTCCTGGAATATATTCACAATTTCTATATCCTGTAAGATAGCATATTTCTTTAAATCCTCTATTTGTCTGCTCGTGTCCTGTCTGTCATTACTTGACGAAACACGAGCGTATATTACAGCTGTTTTCATTTTATTCTTTGATTAAATTGATAACATGAAAGAATGTGTTCAAACCACCTTTACAGATTTATTTGAACACATTCCTGTTTTGAACACTAACGAGGTTTATTCGCTTCCTCAATATCCCATAAGCCAACTAAAAGAATAAGTAGGATTAACGGAACACAACCTGTTATAAAAGACAATACCACCCAAAAGAGCCAAACAAGTATCTTATAATAAAACATGATTTTTTGTTTTACGTAGTTAATAAAATAGGAGAATACCCATTTCTGAATATTCCCCTGTTTAATCAATCAATAAACCACTTATATTTAGTGTCTCCAAGCAAAGCGGCATTTATTCCCGTTGCTATTTCGGTTGCATTTACCGCTCTATCCAAGAATGAATCTATATAACTGCTCTTGTTTGCTCCTGTCAATAGATTATACAATTTCCACATACTTATGTCATTCCCCAAGCTCCCAAAGTTCTTATCATTGATATATGCTTTTGCAACTGTATTTATTTGCGAATCAGTGATGAGCATTTTAGGAATATCTTTCTGATAACCTTGTGGCAATGATTGATAAAGTCTCATTCTACCAAGTAATTGGCAAAATTGATGTTCTGTGAGATATGAGTTACTAAGTGTTTGCAACAAATGTAGATGTTTTGCAGGTTGATAACTCTGAAACATTTCCAATACTGCCCGATATAAATCTTTGGTATTAGTAACTTCCAAGCAACTAAGAAAACCGTCTGTTGATACACACAAGTTTGTACAAACTTTACAAGTAAAGCCAATAAATACCTTAAACCTTTCTGCTCCTTTCTTTGAATACAGATTTGTGTGATTATAAGCTCTCACACCACCAATAGTAAGAGTTAGCTTATTTCCGTTCACCGTTTCGTAAATCGTAGGAATCTGAATAATAAAAGCACATCTTTCGTAGTAGATAGTCTTATCACTTTCAAGAAGTTGATTTGCAGGTTTGTGTATTGCTTCGGGTATTCTCCCCTTGATAATGTGACTTACACGAATATCGGGCTTATCAATACTTTCACCACTGAAAAACGTATTTGCAGCGTCATAAACAGTATCAATAAATGCAGGGTGAGGAATTGTAAGCTCATTATCTTTGGCGAATACGGGTGTAATACAATCTTCTTTTAAATGTTGCATTGTTACCTCTAGTGTATTAGCTTCCAAGAAATGAGGATTCTCTTTTTTAACTTTTGGTTGTTCTTCGATTATTGTTGCTTCTTCTGCATATTCACCAAAGTTACTTTCTCTTCTTACCTGTGGCACATTGCCAATAATTTGTAGATTTCTCATAACAAATAAAATTTTAAATGATTTATAAATTGATTACGTGGAGAATAGATATTTCACTTTTCTTCCAACTACCCTAGGGGGACGTTAGAGCTACTCTGCTCATTCGTACGTAACTTTCAATTCAGTAAATCATAGGAGAAGTAAGCTGATATATATTTAAGATCCTATTTTTATAGGTAGGGGGGATTATATATAAGTACCTGTACTTTATTGCACGCATATCTTTCTACTCTCCATAAATGGAACTACTTTAGACCATTACAGAATGTGGCATAAACATACAACCAATGTTTGAAGAATGAGTATCATTCATTTTTTAGCTTCCCCAATTATTCGTAAATTTGTGTATTCCATGAAGGAAGGATTACCGTATTGCATTGAGGGCTTTTTATCTCCATTTCCCAATTACTACCAATGCGGTAATTTACCTTTTTCACAATCTCCCATAGATAAAGCCATGTTTGATAGATTAAATTGCAGTCGCCTATATACTAGTATTAGACGACCTTTTTCATTTTTGTAGCATAACCATAAAAAGTAGGGCAATTTGACGTCTGCCCTACCGCTTGTGGTTATGAAAATTTCTTCATATTACCTACCATGTCAGAAGTATATACCTATCAAGAATTACGTGAATTAGCCTTGAAACACGGAATCAGAGATAATAAAGTCCATATCGGTGTATGGATACAAACACAAGGCTATCAAAAACGGAGAATACAGATTAACCACATTAGAAAAACATTTTATTTAAAATCCCATGATTGAGACAAGAATCCCAATAGCACCTGACACAAGTACCACCCTTACGGATGAAATAACAGAGCACATTGTTAATCGCAAGGTAACAATCAAAATAGACAGAGATTATTTAAAAAAGAAGTATGCAGAACTATACGAGCGACTGGCAAAAATAAAGCTGCCACCCTCTTACAAGAAGAAATAATATCAACACAAAAAAGCCGCAGTTGAGCACATTTGTAAGTGTACTCGCTTGCGGCTATTTTTGTACTTACTGTATTAACTGATAAAAACTAACTTACCAATGCAGCATATTGGGGCAACATACATTTGATTTTCCACTCATTCGGTTTCTTCTTATTTTGTGGTGTTGCTTCAAAATATTCACAAATAGTTTGCTGATTTACCTTTGCTGTGATGCCTGTCTCATTATGAAGTATATAATGCCTACTGTAAATATCTGTAAACATCTTTTTAGTTTCTTCCTTAGCTATATTATCTCCTATGTATGGTCTAAAAGATGATTCTATATCCCGTAGAACTTCTGGAGAAAAACGTTTATTCTCATTCTTTTGGTCTCTCAATGCTATTTCCAATTTCTTTTTATTGCAACAGTTCCATACCGCTTGCTTTTTCAAATCAAACGGTATAACTTCGTATGCTTCAATGATTAAATCTGCAAAATCACATGAATCATGAAGTAGCTTTAGAAAAAACTGCTTGTCAATACTTGGATTCTCCTTGCATTGTTCATTCAACTGGATTAGTTTTGTGGCAAATATACGAATACGCTCTTTCTCATTTGGAGCTTTCTTTATTCTAAATATATCATCTTCTCCGATTATTTCTTGTCTTTCTTCGTAATTAACTCGAAAGAACTTAGTTGCTTCATAAGCTGCATACAACTTTTCTCCTGATTGATAATAGCTTTTAACCCGTTCTTCATTATACTTATTATCTATACCAAAATAATCAATATTTAATCGTTCATCCAATAAGTAATCCTCACAGATTTGTTTAAGTTGTTGTTTTAGAGATGTTTTACGAGCCGAATTTGTTGTTTTATTATGTCTTTCAATGAGAGACTGATAAGTAATTTTATACTCGTCTATTTGTTTATCCAGTTCTTCACGTGATAAAGCTCCCAAATCACGGGTATTTGTTATATGCGTTAAACTGTTAAATGTCTGTTTATCCTCAAACATTCTTCTGAATCGTCCTTGAATCTGTATTGCTTCGGTATATGGATCAACGGTTGTATATACAGCATTATTCAGATTAGTAAGTATCAGAATATCGGGTTTTACATTCAATTCAATATCAACTGCTGAATAAAATCTTGATGTGAAGAAATTGTATTTTGCCAATGGATAATCTATTGACGATACGGCATTAGTAAAGCCTGCGTCTTTCAACTTGCCAACCCCTTCTTCTGAACAAAAGATACGGCTTTCTCCTTCTAAATGCAGAGAATTAACCAATTCATTAATTCCAGTTACGGAGTTGAGGAATATACAGACACAGGAACTGTCTTTCAGTCGCTGAAATTCTTCTCGAACTGTTCTTTCATAACTTGAAGTTACAATCAAATGTAAATCTTTCCTATAATCATATTGAGGAACAATTTCCAGCTTCTTAAACCCTTGCCCTTCAAATGCAGGGTGTGACACTTCCAATGGAGTTGCAGATACAAACGCTTTCTCTTTAAAGTCGAAAAAATCGTAGACTGGCTGTAAAATATTTGCTCGATAGTCACAATCTTGCGTCAACTTCTCACACTCATCAAATAAACAGAAGTATGTCTCTTGAATTAGACTGTAAGACTTGTCTGCTGCTTTCCTAACTTTCTTAAATCCTTCGGGAGTAGTTAGAATCTTCTTGTACTTGACATCAGTTCTTTTCAAATACTTTTTTATTTGTGCCACTGTCGTATCGCTGTAAACAGCTAACCAATCACTATTCTTTGCAGCTTTACCCACAATAACTGGAACATTGGGTTCAATAATGATTGAATTACGGTATGAATGTAACTCTGCATAAGTAGCACCTATCCCTGTTAGTGTCTTGTCAAGAATAACGTTACTTGGTATATCTTTATATCCCCTTGATTTAAGCGCATCAATCAGACGTTCGTCACCATTGAGTTTTATTTGTTCTATTTCCATGTTTATCTTATATTTCTATGGTAGTGGGAAAATCTGACCATATCGGGCTGAATATGGGGACATCGAAATTTTTCCACTACCCATCAAATTTTCACTTTATAACTATCTGAATATAATATTTTCAACCATATCATCAGTCGATATTGCTTCTCACGAACAAAAACAGCAAGTTCCTTGATAAATACAATACAATCTATTTAAGTCGTACCACTATTCCCAGTTCCAGCAATCTATTCAGTATTTTCCTGACCTTCAAAGATGGCGTTCCTACATCAAAACTATCCATTGTTCTATCAAGGAAATCTATTTCGTTCTTATTTAAATCGAATTGGCTTATATCCACATCTCTATCTGTCCCGTAAGATTCAATATTACTTTCCTGACTATTAAATAACAAGTCATAAGTTATATCATCCTTATGTTTCAAACCAGCTTCAATTCCTTTACTTATTGCTTCTGCTATATTTTCATTACTAGAAGGTGTAACGTCATTGGATTGTTTAACTTTATTAACTTGGTTAACTTTGTTAGCTTCTGTTTCTAGCATCAAGTTAGCAGCATCTTCTGAACTTATTTTAGCATATTTCTTAAATGCAGATTCTGTTTTATGTCCAGTTACCTTCATTATAATATGACTATCATATCCACGTAACAACATATTACTAATAAATGAACGTCTCCCAGTATGAGTACCTATTAATTCGTATTTACAAACAGAAGTATTAGTAACTGTAGCTCCCCTATCTTCCGTCACAATACACCTTTCCGTTATTCCAGCCTTTTTTCCTGCCTCTTTTATACACTTCAGCATAGTATTCTCACGTACTTTTGGAACTTGAAAATGATATTTTTCCAATATTTCTAAAGCAATAGGAAGCAACGGTATTGAAACTTTATGTGTTCTTTTCTTTTGAACTATTTCCAATATTTTCCCATTATCTGAATCTTTAATAACTCCAGTATTTAATAATTGCATATCACTAAATCTTTGCCCTGTCCAGCATTGCAATACAAAAACATCCCTTGCTTTTTCTTCCAAGCCGTTAAGTTCCAATGCATATATTCTATTTACTTCCTCATCTGTCAAATATATTCCATTATTATCACCTTCTCTGTTTCTAGGCTTCTTATACTGGTTCAACTTTGCAGCAGAAATATCTATCAAACCGTATGGCTCTGCTCGCTTGATAATTGAAATTAAAGCTGTTACTTTATTTCCAACTGTACTTGTTTTGGTAGTTTTCCCTTTTCCTACTGGTCTATTAAACAGATAAGTCTCATAATCTTTAATTAAAGCCAAATTTATATCTGCAAACGTTATACCCTCTCTACCTGTTTTCTTAAGAAATTCTTCAAATACTTTCAAATGCCCCAAATAAATAGCCAAAGTATTCCTCTGTCCCTCTGATGTTATAGACTTATCTTGTCCAATAGCCTTACGCAACCATTGAATTGGCCTTTGTAGTTCTTCTTGCTTCATTATTTTATCCTTGTAAATATATTTCCTTAGTAAAAATAAGCTATTATCAATCTCATTTGGATTATCGCAAATATAACGTTTAAATTCAATAAAATCAGCTTTGAGTTTATTTATTTCATCGTTTACTATTGCGTTATTTATATTATCCAATTCTGTTAACCGTGGGCTTAGATATGCTTCCTGTTTTTTAGTATTCCATTGGTCAGGATATACCTTAACTCCAGTTGATAACTTTACCTGTTTTTTATCTATTCGACATACCAAATAAATATTAGTGGGTTTGTCACTTTTCGGCTTCCTCAAATTAAAACTAGCTTTGACTTCATTAAAAAAAATCTGCCCTATCATAATCGGTTCTTTAAAATGGTTCTTTTTTATTGTTCTTCACTTTGGTTCTTTTAGGGCTGAAAAGTGACATATTGATAACCAAACCATATTTATAAGTTACTGATAACAAATAATTGTTACTTCCTTTTGAATGTGCAGGAAAAAAACTAATTTTACATCGAATTAACAAGATTGAATATGGACGACTTTTTTACATCAGAGGAAAAAAAGGAGCTTTTTTCACTCTACCGGCATTTGTTGCAATCTGCAGGAGATAGCATTTCCTGGAAGGATTGCCTAAAGTTAAAGAGACATCTTATCAAAGCGGCCCAGTGTAACGGTCTGCAACGCAATAACTTCGGGATGAATCCCGTCATCAGAGATTTACAAACGGCAGTGATCGTTGCCGAGGAAATCGGTATGAAAGGTTCGTGCCTGATCGGTATCATGTTGCACGAAATCGTGAAGGGGCATGTATTATCTATCGACGAGGTGAACGCCGAATATGGGGATGACGTAGCAAGTATCATCAAGGGATTGGTGAAAACGAACGAGCTGTATGCGAAGAGTCCGGCTATCGAGTCGGAAAACTTCCGTAATCTGCTGCTTTCTTTTGCGGAGGATATGCGTGTAATCCTGATTATGATTGCGGATCGTGTGAACGTGATGCGCAAAATCAAAGATACGGGCAACGAGGAGGACCGGCTCAAGGTAGCAAACGAGGCTGCTTACCTGTATGCTCCGCTGGCGCATAAGCTGGGATTGTATAAGCTGAAATCGGAACTGGAGGATTTGTCTCTCAAATATACGCAGAAGGAAACGTATTATTTTATCAAGGATAAGCTGAACGAGACGAAGGCGTCCCGCGACAAGTATATCGCTGCTTTTATCGAACCGATCCAGAGGAAGGTGTCGGAAGCGGGATTGAAGTTCGACATCAAGGGGCGTACCAAGTCGATTCATTCGATATGGAACAAGATTCAGAAGCAGAAAACGTCTTTTGAGGGGATTTATGACTTGTTCGCTATTCGTATCATCCTCGATTCGGAGCCGGACCCGGCTAAGGAGAAGCAGGAATGCTGGCAGGTTTATTCGATTGTTACGGATATGTACCAGCCGAACCCGAAACGTCTGCGCGACTGGCTCTCTATCCCTAAAAGTAATGGTTACGAGTCGTTGCACATCACTGTGATGGGCCCGGAAGGGAAATGGGTGGAAGTGCAGATACGTACCCGCCGCATGGACGAGATCGCGGAACGCGGATTGGCTGCTCACTGGAGATATAAAGGTATCAAGGGTGAAACGGGTCTGGACGAGTGGTTGACTTCTGTGCGGGAGGCGTTGGAGAATGCAGACAACGATTCACTGAAAGTGATGGATCAGTTTAAGATGGATCTCTACGAGGATGAAGTGTTTGTCTTCACGCCCAAGGGGGATTTGTTCAAGCTCGCCAAAGGGGCTACGGTATTGGATTTTGCTTTCCATATCCATAGTAAGTTGGGATGCAAGTGTATCGGCGCGAAAGTGAACGGCAAGAATGTGCAGCTCAAACAGAAACTGAACAGCGGCGACCAGGTGGAGATCATGACTTCAAACACCCAGACGCCGAAGCAGGACTGGCTGAACATCGTGACGACTTCCAAAGCGCGCACCAAGATAAGGCAGGCTCTCAAAGAGATGGTGGCACGCCAGCACGCTTTTGCCAAGGAGACGCTGGAACGGAAATTCAAGAATCGTAAGTTGGAATATGATGAAGCGACCATGATGCGCCTCATCAAGCGCTTAGGCTTCAAGAACGTGACGGAGTTTTATCAGCGGATTGCCGACGGTGGACTGGACGTTAACGAGATTCTGGATAAGTATGTGGAGCAACAGAAGCGGGACAGTGATACGCATGATGAAATTGTTTATCGCAGTGCCGAAGGGTATAATTTGCAGACCGCGCAGGAGGAAACGACATCTAAAGAAGATGTACTGGTGATTGACCAGAATCTGAAAGGACTGGAGTTTAAACTGGCTAAATGTTGTAACCCGATTTATGGCGATGATGTGTTCGGGTTCGTAACGGTGAGCGGCGGTATCAAGATACACCGGTCAGATTGTCCGAACGCGAACCAGATGCGCGAACGTTTCGGCTACCGGATTGTGAAGGCTCGCTGGGCAGGCAAGTCGGAAGGTACGCAATATCCGATCACGCTGCGCGTTGTAGGACATGATGATATTGGTATCGTGACAAATATTACTTCGATCATCTCGAAAGAGAATGGTATCACGCTGCGTTCCATCGGCATTGATTCAAACGATGGTTTGTTCTCGGGTACACTGACGGTCATGGTGGGTGATACGGGGCGTTTGGAGGCTCTTATCAAGAAGTTACGGACGGTGAAGGGAGTAAAACAGGTAAGCAGGAATTAAAATTAAGACAGAAGAACAAAAGAACATATTTTTGGATACGCATGATGAAAATCGGAAAACAATCATCACTCCTGGAATATGTTCTTTTGTTCTTCTGTCTATTTTATCTTACTTTCTTCTTTATATAATAAGGATAGGTAATCAATACAAAGAAGAGTAAAGCAATGGATGCTACTATCTGTCCGGTATGTAGCATCTTATCTGTATCCAATTCCATGTAGCAGGCGGTAACGATTCCCAGGGAAATGCCGATTTCGGTTGCCAGCAAATGAGTGGTGTTGGCTGTTCCGCGTTGGCAATGGTGGGATAGCTTTACGAACATCACCAGAAATTCCGGCAGGATAAAGCCTAAGCCCAGTCCTAAGAGTACGGAGGAAATGCCTATGGAGATGTCTGTATTCAGTAGGGAGATGGCTACGATTTCCAATCCGAGTCCTATAATGACCAGCCGCAGTGTTTTCTCTTTCAGGAAAAACAGACGTGCAAAGAACAGGGAAACGATGTATCCGAGGGCTGTTCCTACAAAGAACGGTACGGGGATTCCTGTGTTTCCGAGTACGAAATCGTTTAGGAAAGGGTGTACCATGGGAACCAGCAGTCCCGGAATGAAGGTTATCAGGATCAGATTGATGGCAGGAACCCATCCACGAAGCAATAGGAAGCGGTCGAAGGAATAGAGTTTGGTGACAATCGGCGCACGGAAAGGTACGTAGACTCCTGATAACATGAGGATTCCGACAGCTCCGGTTATGACAGATACAGTGAGCAGGGTTTGGAAGGATTGGCTTTGATAAAGCCATACTCCGAGGATAATGCCTGCGATCATTCCCATACGTGCCATCCAGGAGAAACTGACGTTTCCCGCACTGCGCAGTGTGGAGTTGGTGATGTCAATAGCCAATGTGATGCCGGCTGTTGTTCCTATGCCAAAGGCAAGCCCTTGCACGGTGCCCAACAGAATCAGTTCTGTGAGGTTGGTGACAAAGGCGTATCCGATGGTCGCCACTACCATCAGGACAGCAGCAAACATACAGACGTACTTACGCTTGTATGCATCTACCAGATAGGCATGGAAAGGACCGATGAGGAACATCCCCAAGGTGAAAAAGAGAAAGATTACTCCTGTCTGTGCAGCCGGCACTCCGAGACGGTCGGCCATCTCTACGGAAAGCACCGGAAATAACACATACAAGGATATAAACAACAGCAAATTAGCTACACATATCCGCATAAAATGAACTGTCCACAATTTAACTGCCATATACTATATTTAATATTGTTCCTTCTCGTTGGGGAAGTAGCAATTCTTCACGTCAGAAACGTAACGGCTGATGGCATCGGTCATCACCGTGTACAAGTCAGCATAACGACGCAAGAAACGCGGACGGAATCCGTTGTTCATGCCAAGCATATCCTGAATCACCAATACCTGACCGTCTACGTGTCCACCGGCACCGATACCGATAATAGGTATGGTCAGTTCGGATGCCACGCGTTCGGCAAGGGTTGCGGGAATCTTTTCGAGTACAATGGCAAAACAGCCTGCTTCTTCTAATAGATGGGCGTCGCGAATCAGTTTTTCGGCTTCGGCGTCGTCTTTGGCACGCACGGTATAGGTGCCGTATTTATTGATGGATTGAGGCATGAGTCCCAGATGTCCCATTACCGGAATGCCAGCGCATACGATGCGTCTCACCGTGTCTATGATTTCTTCACCACCTTCGAGCTTCAAAGCGTCAGCGTGGCTTTCTTTCATGATACGGATGGCAGAAGCAAGTCCTTCCATCTCGTTGCCCTGATAGGATCCGAAAGGCATATCAACCACTACCATCGCACGTTTCACGCCGCGTACCACGGATTTGGCATGATAGATCATTTGGTCGAGTGTGATAGGAAGTGTTGTCACATTACCTGCCATTACATTGGAAGCGGAGTCGCCTACCAGGATTACGTCCATTCCCGCACCGTCTACAATCTGTGCCATTGTGTAATCATAAGCAGTCAGCATAGATATTTTTTCACCTCTCTGTTTCATTTCAACCAGGCGATGAGTAGTCACCTTTCTTGAGTCATCTGATATATAACCAGCCATGTCTTTTTAATTTATGATTTATGAATTATGATTTATGTCATTGATGTCTGCGCATTTGAACGCTTTCAAAAATTGCGGCAAAGTTATAACATTTAATTCATAACTGGGAAAGAAAAGCAAAAAATCCTTTCAAATGCTTCGCTTAGATAGTTGGAAGGCATTTGAAAGGATGGATGGATCTCACTATTTTTATTTATCTCACTTATTTTTCTTATGTCATTTATTAATATAATATAAGTGAGATAACTATTTAAAGATAATGCCGTTATTTATGGAGAGAAATCATTTTTTCGTATGTCATGCCGGTGAAGTCGTCTATTATATAATGTGCTTTGCCAGTGATGGCTTCACGTGTATTGGTGGTGGCAAGTCCGATCACTGTTGCCCCGGAAGTCATTCCGGCTTGCAGGCCGTGGAAAGAATCTTCAAAGACGTAGGTGTTTTCGGGGGTGGCTTCAAAGATTTCCATCCCGAGCAGGAAGCAGTCGGGAGCCGGTTTGGAACGGGCAAACATCTCTCCGGTCAGGATGCGGTCTACCATTCCTTTAAATTCGGGGTGGGCATTGTAGACGTTAGCCATCTTCTCTTCGTTGGAGCTGGTGACTACGGCTATCTTTGCACCGTTACGGCGAAGATCGGCTATAAAGGCTTCTACTCCGGGGATGTATTCGTAGGACATCTTTTGCTCGTAAACGTAGAGTTCGGCGCTTATTTCAAGCTGGGCTTCGGGTTGGTCCGAGAAATACTTTTCATAGATTTGCAATAATGTCTGTCCCTTAATACGGCGGCCGAAATCTTCTTCATTCAGATATTTCCGTCCCTGCTCGTCCCAGAAGACTGTGTACTGCGTTTCTGTATCCATAATGACACCATCAAAATCGAAGAGTGCCGCAATCGTTTTCGTTGTATTCATATATAAACTTTCTTTTTACCTAAACGTTAAACCTTGTGTATCCGTCGTTGCAAAGTTCCGAATAATCATCGAATCAGGCAAATAATTCGTACCTTTGCAAAGCTAAAAAAAACGTAACATACGTTTTTATCCAACAAAATCTACTAGCGCATGAGCAAGAACGACCCACATATCTTAGGCAAAGAAAGTATCGGCAAATTGCTGTTACAATATTCCATTCCTGCAATTATCGGAATGACGATTACTTCTATCTATAATATTATTGATAGTATCTTCATCGGACATGGTGTAGGCCCAATGGCGATTGCCGGACTAGCCATCAGCTTTCCGCTGATGAATCTGGTGGTGGCTTTCTGTACATTGGTATCGGCGGGCGGTTCTACGCTGGCGTCTATCCGTCTGGGGCAAAAGGACATGAAGGGGGCTACGGAAATCTTGTCACACACGTTGATGCTCTGTATCACTAATTCGTTCTTCTTTGGTATTTTGTCTTTCATCTTCCTGGATGATATATTGGTTTTCTTCGGGGCCAGTAGCGAGACGCTTCCTTATGCGCGGAGCTTTATGCAGGTGATCTTATTGGGTACTCCTATCACTTATACGATGATTGGGTTGAACAACGTGATGCGTGCTACCGGATACCCGAAAAAGGCGATGTTGACTTCGATGGTGACGGTGGTAGCGAACATTATCCTCGCTCCTATCTTTATTTTCCACTTTGAATGGGGAATGAGGGGGGCTGCTACGGCAACGGTGATTTCGCAGTTGATCGGTATGGTGTGGGTGGTGAGCCACTTTGTCAAGAAAGACAGTACGGTGCATTTTGAGGGGAATATCTGGAAGATGAAACGGAGGATTGTGGAGAGTATCTTCGCCATCGGTATGTCTCCTTTCCTGATGAATGTATGTGCGTGTGCCATTGTAATTATCATCAATAATAGTCTGCAAAATTACGGGGGTGATATGGCGATCGGTGCTTATGGTATCATTAACCGTTTGCTGACACTTTATGTGATGATTGTACTAGGTCTGACGATGGGTATGCAGCCAATTGTGGGGTATAACTTCGGAGCGCAGAAGATAGATCGCGTGAAACAGACATTGCGACTAGGGATTATCTCCGGGGTTGTGATTACCAGTAGCGGGTTTATTATCTGCGAGTTCTTCCCTCATGCTGTGTCGGCTCTTTTCACGGATAGCGATGAATTGATTGATTTGGCCGTAGACGGTATCCGGCTGGCTGTATTGATGTTCCCGTTTGTAGGGGCGCAGATTGTGATTGGTAACTTCTTCCAAAGTATCGGGAAGGCTAAAATAAGTATTTTCCTTTCGCTGACGCGGCAGTTACTTTATCTTTTGCCTTGCTTGCTGCTCTTTCCCAACTGGTGGGGATTGGAAGGTATCTGGATTAGTATGCCGGTATCGGATGCATTGGCGTTTATTACGGCGGTTGTCAGTCTGATGATTTACATTAAGAAAGTGTCTAAACAACATCCGGAAACGGTAGCGGAATAAAGCATTAACTGCTTTACTCCGCCTGTTGGTTTTTATTCTTTATTCTGCTTTGATGCTCTTTACGGGGTTTTCATTGGCAACGTGCCAGGCTTTCACTACCACGCAAGCCACGATAACCAATAGTACCAGCAGGGCTATTCCTATAAAAAGTAACAAATCCATATCAATTCGTTCGCTAAACTGTTCCAACCATATTTGGCCTGTAAAATAGGAAGCGGCAGTACCTATCAGCACAGAGATTACGGAGATATTCAGAATGTCGTATATCAATAGTTTCAGGATGCCGGAGGCTTCTGCTCCATTCACTTTGCGTATGGCTATTTCCTTGCTGCGGCGTTGAGTTTCTCCATTCACATAGCCAATCAATCCCGTGATGACAATAAGCAGGATGAAGCAGGACGAAATCCAGACTGCGTTACGGAAACGGTATACGCTCTTATAGCCTTCGCGAATCATGCTGTCTACTGAATTGAAGTTCAGGGCTACATTCGGGAATGTTTTTGCCACACATTCGTTCAAGCGTTTCAGGTTCTCGTCATAGGGTTCTTTTAGACGGACATTGATGGTGTGATTGGCCGATTCTTTATCGGCAATCAATACGATAGGAGACTGACTGGAATAGAAACTTCTATTACGAATATCATCAAACACTCCTACGATGGTACCTTCTACCCCACTCACTGATTTTCCTACGGCACCATCGGTCCATTTCATCAAACGAACGAGTTCTTTATTTACCAATAGATCGCCTTTTTTCTTGATGGTAGTGCCTTCTGTTATTCTGATTCCCATCACATTCGGATAATCATAGTCGCACATATTGAAATTAAGGGTGGCAATGCGTTTGCCGTCGTTACCAATCAATCCACGTGTCCAATATTCTCCCAGTACGCTGTGTGTGGATGCCGATACCCCGTCCACCATCGGTTGGCGGAGCAACTCGTCTTTTACATGTTCTACTGTTTCGCCGGACATCCAGGTTTCGGCTTCTACCAGTCCCGGAATCTTGATTCCCATATCTCCATTCATCAGGTGAGAATATTGTAACAGGGTAACCAGCAATAGTCCGAGTACAAAGGAGGTACCCGTGAACTGGACAAATAGTAATGAACGTTTCCATCCTCTTTTTCCATCCGTATAGTGCCGGAATACCTGCGTGACGGGAATACGTGAGAACAGTTTTCCCGGTATGCCTCCTGCCAGGAGGAAAAGGACTACTACAGTGAGCAAGGGTATCCAAATGATGTCCCAGGCAAACAGTGAGGCAAGGCTGGTTCCCAACAGGTCTTCGATCAATTCGCCCATGTTGATTATCAACAGGAAGCTAAACAGGACGGATAGTAGAACCAATACTCCGGTTTCTGCCAGAAACATGCCAAAGATGTTTCCGGAACTGGCTCCACTGCATTTATGCACTCCTACGCTTTTTGCACGACGACTGATAGTGGCTATTGAAATCAACATATAATTCATGATGGCTACAAAAAACACTGAAAAGCCGAGGAAGCCGAATATCATCAAACGTTTCTGGGTATCGGCAGAATCCAGATGGCGTTTCGAAAGAGGAACAACGCTGTATTCCAACTTCCAGTCATCCCATTGCAAGGGGCTGTATTTTGCCATTACTTGTTGAATTTTGCTGTTCACCTTGTCTATATCCGACGCATGACGCAAGCGTGCAAAGGCATAAAAGATATCATTCCCATTCCAACCGTTACCACTCGCATAGCGACCATCGCGGTGGATGGTAATCACAAAGTCACGGGAGAGCATCGAATTTTCGGGTATGTCTTTATAGACGCCGCGAATTGTGAGCTCCAACTGCTTGTCGGCCGAAAGGGTTTTCCCAATAGGGTCTGCGCTACCGAATGTTTCACGGGCAAAATGTTCTGATACAAATATGCTATTCGAGATGATGAGATCTTTCGCGTTCCCTTTTAGTACGGGTATACCCATCGTTTCAAAGAAACAGGTGTCGACCATCATGTAATTTGCTTTTGACAGCAGTTTGTCTTCCTTATAAATATGATAAAACTGGGAAGGAAGTACACAGGTGGCTGATTCTATTTCTTCAGGCATATCCTGCGCCAAGGTAAAAGCTACCGGATCACAGACGGTATAGTCATAATTCATTCCGTCATCACCCTGCACTTCGCCGGTCGTCATATTCTGTGCCGCTATTCTCGCCATTATCAGATTCTCCGCTTCCGGGTAACATTTCTCATAGCTCATCTCAAAAGCTATTTGCGAGAAAAGCAAGATACCAACTGTTAGTCCTAAAGAAAGGGAGAGCACTCTTACGATATTCAAAGTACGCTCATGCAGTAATGTACGTATGCTATAATAGATTTGTCTCATACTTGCTTCTGATCTGGTTTATGCTATCACACTGGCTACCACGCTGCCGTCGAACAAATGAACTGTACGATGGGCAAAGGATGCGTCGTGTTGTGAGTGTGTCACCATGATAATGGTTGTTCCTTCTTTATTCAGTTCGGTCAACAGGTTCATCACTTCTGCCCCATTCTTTGAGTCGAGGTTACCGGTCGGCTCATCGGCGAGAATCAGTTTCGGATTGGTCACTACGGCACGGGCAATGGCGACACGTTGTTGCTGACCACCGGAAAGTTGTTGCGGAAAGTGTTTGGCACGATGGCTGATGTTCATCCGTTTCAGAATGTCTTCTACCATGCGGCGGCGTTCGGATGCTTTAAAGCCCAGGTATGTCAGAGGAAGTTCTACATTCTCGTAAACATTCAGCTCGTCGATCAGGTTAAAGCTCTGGAATACGAATCCGAGTTTGCCCTTACGCACATGGGTACGTTCTTTCTCTTTCAATCCGCCCACTTCTTCACCCATCAAGCGGTAGGAACCTTCGGTGGGGTTATCGAGCAAACCCAGAATATTCAACAAAGTGGATTTACCACAACCGGAGGGGCCCATAATGGCTACAAACTCTCCCTCTTTTACTTCAAGGTTTACGTGATTCAAGGCAACTGTCTCTACTTCGGAAGTACGGAATACTTTACTGATGTTGTTTATTTCAATCATACTCTTTTTATTTATGTTTTTAATTATTCACTTTTAAGGCTATTCACCGGATTTTCATTGGCAATCCGCCACGATTTCCAAAGTACGCAGGCTACGATAACGAGAAGATTTACAATCGCTATCAGTACATACGCCGCCCAACTGACAGGCACGTGCTCGGCAAACATATCCATCCACATATCATTGACGTACCATGATGCCGCTACACCGATCACAACGGCTGCAACGGCTACATAGAGCACATCTTTCACCAGCATTTCCAGAATGCCGGAGGCTTCGGCACCATTGACTTTACGTATGGCAATCTCTTTGGAACGGCGGCGGACTTCATCGGTTGTGTAGCCTATCAATCCCATCATCATCACAAAGAACATGGTAACCGCCGCCAGTATGGTAGCATTGCTGAAGACGCGGATGGAGTTATAACTCTCTTTTATCATCTGCTCCATCGATCGGAAATCGACCGTTTTATCGGGGAAAGCGTCTGCCGATACTTTATTCAGTTTCTGAAGATTCTCTGCAAAAGGTTCTTTCAGCCGGACATGAACACAGTTTCCGAAATTCTTGGTACTCATCAGGATGAAGGGTGCTTGCGGGTTGGTGAAATTACCGATCCGGAAGTCTTTAATCACTCCCACTACTTTACATACGTAGCCTGAATTATAGACAGTACGGTTCAATAGCTCTGTTCCCCAGTGCATCCATTCGCCGTATGTTTCATTGATGGCTACTTCGTTTTCATTCCGTGGCATACGCCCCTCCTTCATCACCATACCCATCATCTTTGGATAGTCTTCCATCATTTCGCAAAAACGGGAGGAGAAAAGTGATTGTCCACTTTCATCCTGAATCATCGTTCCACTATAACTATAGACGGGATGGGAATCGGCACTGGACACGGACTCTACATAAGGCAGGCCACGGAAGAAAGTCAGGGCATAGTCCTGGTTTTCTTTATTGCCGAAACCAGTATTGGCTACGACAACGCGCTTCGGATTGTATCCCAGGTCTTTGTTTAAGACATAGTAGTATTGCAGCATCACCACATACATCAGTCCGCAGATGAAAGCTACGCCGGCAAACTGCACGAATAATAGCGGGCGTTTCCAGCCTTTCTTTCCTTCTGTGTAGCGGCGGAAGACTTGTGAAACGGGGATTTTGGCAAAGATGCGTCCGGGCAGTGCTCCTCCTATCAGGAACAGGATAGCTACCGTCAGCAGGGGTACCCAAAGACGGTCTAAAGAGAACAGGGCTCCGAGTTCAACGGCGGTTGTGTCTTCTATAAAGTCGCGGAAGTTCAGTAAGATTAATCCCATCAGCAGCAAGGCGAAGAGAATAATGATAGCTGTTTCCAATAGGAACATTCCCAGAATTTTGCCGCTGCCTGCACCGCTACACTTATGTACGCCGATGGCTTTGGCACGGTATGAGAGTGAAGAAATGGAGATCAGTACGTAGTTCAAAGTAGCGATGAAAAGGATGATTATTCCCAAGATAGACATGATGTTCCGCATCCGCTTCACGTCCGGTTCTTCCCTGTATACATCACGGATCGGCTTTACAAAAGCGGTATAACCTACCACTTTCTGGTCTTCCGCAGGACGATATTTCTTTATCAGGTCATTCAACCGTGCATTCACCACGGATTTGTCTGCTCCGGGACGAAAACGGATAAATGCGATCCAGCTATCGCCTCCCCTCCAGGAGTAGTTTCCCCATCCACGGCTCCATACGGTAGGCAGAGAAATCACTGCATCCGGTCTGACGGTGGCATTTTCGGGTATGTCGGCGTATGTGCCTTTCACCGTCAGTTCTATTTCTTTATTATAGGAGATTACTTTGCCTATCGGGTTTTCTTGATCGAACATCTTACGCGCCAATCGGTCACTAAGAAAGACAACATCTTTCTGCATCAGTTCCTTTTCCGGAACACCGCTCAAAACATCGATACCCATAGTTTGAAAGAATAGTGAATCGGCTGTCACTTTGTTAGCTTCAAAACGGACACTTCCATAATAAAGAGGGGCACTCATCCAGACACAATAGCTGGTGGCTGCTTCCACTTCTTTAGGAAAGTTCTCCTGTATGGCACCCGCCACCGGTCCGCAGTTCATTTCCTGCGGCTCAAAGGTTTGGCCATTGGCGGAAAAGACGGAGAAGATCTGATACAGGTTATCATAATCTTTGAAGCATTTGTCAAAGCTCTGTTCGAAAGCCACGCGGGCAAACAACAGGATGCTCATCGTCAGCCCCAACGCCAAAGAGAGGATTTTGATAACGTTGGAACCATGCCCCCGCAATAAAGTACGGATCACATAATAGATTTGTTTCATATTATATTTTATTTCTGTTTTTTCTATTTTCAAGAATGCAGAAAGCATGCCAAAAAAGAATAACAATTCATTATCAAGTGTTTATCATTTCAACCTTTCTGAATATTGTCTAAAAATTAGACAGTACCGTCTAATTTTTAGACAACCGGGAGACTATTCCATTTCTCCTTTAAATTGTTCCAACAGTCTCTATTATCCATGGGGAGATTGTCCATCCCGATAGAAAACTCTATCTTTGCATCTAGTTTTCTAAACTATTAAAGTAATGATGAAGAGGAAGAATTTATATGCACTGTTTTCGTGCCTGTTCCTTTCGGGATGCGGTATGATAGACTATCATCCGTATGACGTCCGCATCAGCGGAGAAACAGAGGTCAACGCCCACAATATGGAAAGAATAGAAGCAAATTGCCAGGGTAAAACTACGATACGGTTCGTGACAATGGGCGACTCACAACGATGGTATGACGAAACGGAAGATTTTGTAAAAGCAATCAATCAACGAAATGATATTGACTTCGTTATCCACGGAGGGGATATGAGTGACTTCGGACTGACTAAGGAATTTCTTTGGCAAAGGGATATCATGAACGGACTTCATGTGCCTTATGTGGCTCTGATCGGAAATCATGACTGTCTGGGAACGGGAGCGGAAACCTACAAGGCTGTATTCGGCCCCACAAACTTCTCTTTCATCGCAGGAGATGTGAAGTTTGTCTGCCTGAATACCAACGCTTTGGAGTATGATTACTCCGAACCTGTACCGGACTTTACCTTTATGGAAAATGAGATAACGAACAGGCGGGATGAGTTTGAAAAAACGGTCATTTGTATGCACGCGCGTCCCTATACGGATGTGTTCAATGATAATGTGGCAAAAGTATTCCAACACTATGTCAAACAGTATGCAGGAATACAGTTCTGCACGGCCGCCCATACCCATCACCATCAGGACGATGTGATTTTTGATGATGGAATACATTATGTTACCAGTGATTGTATGGATTACCGTACTTATCTGGTATTTACAATAACTCCGGAAAAATACGAATATGAGCTGGTTAAATACTAATTATATCTTACGCGCGGGAGTACTGTCCGTGCTTCTCCTGCTTCCCGGTCTGATGTCTGCTACCTGCAAGAGGGATACAATCATCAACAACTACAAGGATGATTCGCTCCGTTTTATCATCAAGGATGATTCAATTATCACCTTTCGTAACGGGGAGTCTTCATTCACCATTATCAAAGCGGACTCCGTGTTGCCTGCCACACCGAAGCACACCAAACATACCCGCTACGATAATCGGGTTCACCGTTTCCGCAGAAACTGGGAACGGATTATCCCGACTCATTCCAAAATACAATATGCCGGAAATATGGGATTGCTCTCTTTCGGTACAGGATGGGATTATGGAAAACGTAATCAGTGGGAAACGGATGTATTGCTCGGATTCATTCCGAAATATTCTTCGAAGAAAGCAAAAGTGACCATGACGCTCAAGCAGAACTATATGCCCTGGAGCATTAATATTGGAAAAGGATTCTCGACAGAGCCTCTTGCCTGTGGTCTTTATGTGAATACCGTATTTGGAAATCAGTTTTGGGTGAACGAACCGGAACGTTATCCGAAAGGGTATTATGGTTTCTCAAGCAAAGTGCGTTTCCATGTCTTTATGGGACAACGCCTGACCTATGACATTGACCCGCAACGTAGATTTATGGCCAAGTCTGTAACCTTTTTCTATGAAATAAGTACGTGTGACCTTTATGTGATTAGTGCGGTAAACAATAGTTATCTCCGTCCACGTGACTACCTTAGTTTATCATTCGGATTGAAGTTCCAGTGGTTATGATTGGAGATACAAGGGGGATAAAATCAATTTTGAATTACGATTCTTGAATTATCACATCCTTTTTTCGTAAGTTTGCGCTTTACAAACTTGAACGAAAATGAGTAAATCTGGAACAATCATCATTGTAGACGACAATAAAGGGGTGCTGACTGCCATACAAATCCTTTTAAAAAGTTATTTCTCAAAGGTCGTTGCACTCTCCTCGCCTGTCACCCTGACGAGCGTCCTACGGGAGGAAATGCCGGAAGTAGTATTGCTGGACATGAATTTCACATCGGGCATCAATACCGGCAATGAGGGATTATTCTGGTTACATGAAATAAAAAAAGTACGTCCGGATCTTCCGGTCGTACTTTTTACGGCTTATGCCGATATTGAACTGGCTATCCGGGGTATTAAAGAGGGAGCAACGGACTTTATCGTCAAACCCTGGGACAACCAGAAACTGGTGGAAACACTGCAAACCGCAGCAACCTCTACGCACAACGACAGGAAAACGGCAAGTAAAGAAAAGCCTGTTCACTCGCCTATGTACTGGGGAGAAAGCAAGGTTATGCAACAACTACGAGCTTTGATTGAAAAGGTTGCCGTCACCGATGCCAACCTCTTGATAACGGGTGAAAACGGAACGGGAAAAGAGATGCTAGCACGGGAAATCCATGCGCTTTCCAACCGCAAATATAAAGAAATGATTGCTGTGGATATGGGAACCATCACCGAATCTTTATTCGAGAGTGAGCTTTTCGGACATGTAAAAGGGTCGTTCACTGATGCACACACCGACCGGACAGGTAAGTTCGAGGCTGCCGAAAAGAGTACGCTGTTTCTCGACGAAATAGGAAACTTGCCCTACCATCTGCAAGCAAAGCTACTAACCGCCATCCAACGGCGAAGCATTGTGAAAGTGGGAAGTAACACGCCAATTCCTATTGATATCCGACTGATATGTGCCACGAACCGGAACCTGCAGGAGATGGTAGCGAAAGGCGAATTCCGGGAAGACTTGCTCTACCGCATCAATACCATTCATGTGGAAATTCCTCCCCTGCGCGAACGGAAAGAGGATATTATCCCATTGGCCGAACGATTTATGGTTCACTTCTGCAAGCAATATGACAAGTCGTTGATGAAGTTCACTCCCGAAGCAAAGGATAAATTGACTGCGCATCCCTGGTATGGTAATATCCGCGAATTGGAGCACGTCATCGAAAAGGCGGTTATCATCAATGACAGTCCGCTGATTCCTGCTGAATTATTCCAATTATCCGTACCACGGATAGCCATTCAGGAACAGAGTATCTCCACCCTGGAAGAAATGGAAGTGCAGATGATACGGAAAGCGCTCGATGCCTGTGCGGGAAATCTATCGGCAGTGGCCGCTCAACTGGGAATAACCCGGCAGACGCTCTATAACAAGATGAAAAAATTCGGATTATGAGCTCACTGATCCAACAACTGGGGATTCGGTACTGGTTCAGAGTTTTGCTGACTGTACTTTTCTGTATATCGACCGTCTGGTTCGGTATTCATCAATCATACGGTTGGCTGGGCGTCAGTCTTTGTCTGCTGGTACTTAGCATCATCTGGCAAATCCGCCTGTACCAGCTTCACACCAAGCAGGTGCTTTTCATGATTAACGCGCTTGAAAATAATGATAACACTTTTCATTTTCCCGAAGAAAACGGTACTCCCGAAAGCCAAAAGATCAACCGGGCACTCAACCGGGTGGGACATATCTTATATAATGTAAAAGCGGAAACCGCACAACAAGAGAAATATTACGAGCTGATTCTGGATTTTGTCAGTACAGGATTGCTGGTACTCAATGACAATGGGGCTGTTTATCAGAAGAACAAGGAGGCACTCCGTCTTTTGGGGCTGAATATATTCACGCATATCCATCAGTTGAGTAAAGTAGACACTACGCTCATGGAGAAAATAGAGAACTGCCGTCCCGGAGACAAACTGCAAGTGATATTTCACAACGAACGGGGAACCGTTAATCTATCCATACGTGTATCGGAAATCAATGTGCGCAAAGAGCATCTGCGTATTCTGGCTCTGAACGACATCAATACCGAACTCGATGAAAAGGAAATAGATTCATGGATTCGCCTGACACGGGTTCTGACGCATGAAATCATGAATTCGGTCACTCCTATCACTTCTCTTTGTGACACTCTTCTTTCCATGTCCGAGGATAAAGACGAAGAGATCAGTCACGGGTTGCAGACCATCAGCACCACAGGAAAAGGGTTGCTCTCTTTTGTAGAATCTTACCGGCAGTTTACACGCATACCTGCACCGGAACCGTCATTGTTCTACGTGAAAGCGTTCATAGAAAGGATGATTGAACTTGCCCGCCATCAGAATCCGTGTGACACTATTTGTTTCCACACGGAGATTTCTCCTGCCGACTTAATTCTGTATGCGGATGAAAACCTCATCGCCCAGGTAGTTATCAATCTTCTGAAGAATGCCATCCAGGCAATCGGCAGCCAGCCGGATGGTAGAATCGAGCTTCGGGCTTATTGCAATGATATGGAAGAAATATGGATCGAGATCAAAAACAACGGTCCTGAAATCCCGTCGGAAATAGCAGAGCATATCTTTATTCCTTTCTTCACCACCAAAGAAAATGGTAGCGGAATCGGACTTAGTATTTCACGACAGATCATGCGTCTTTCGGGCGGGAGTCTCACTCTGCTGCGGGAGAAAGAAACAACGTTTATTTTAAAATTCAAATAACTATTGATATATGATACCTGCACTCGTCAACAATCCCTTATTCCGGGGGATCACTCCGGAAAGACTTTTTGCCGATCTGGAAGAGATCAGTTTCCATACACGTTCTTATAAGAAAGGAGAAATCCTGGCTCAACAGGGAGCTGTGTGTAATCGCCTCGTCATCCTGACCAAAGGAAGCGTGCGTGGAGAAATGATTGATTATTCGGGACGTCTTATCAAAGTGGAAGACATCGCTGCTCCAAGAGCGATTGCCCCTCTGTTTCTGTTCGGTGAGGAGAACCGCTATCCGGTGGAAGTGACTGCCAATGAACCGACAGAGGTTATCGAACTTCCTAAATCAAGTGTATTGAGTTTATTCCGTAAGAACGAGCAGTTTTTGGAAAACTATATGAATCTTTCTGCCAATTATGCACGGACTTTATCGGATAAACTTTTCTTTATGTCGTTTAAAACGATTCGTCAGAAACTTGCTTCGTACCTGCTCCGATTATATAAACAGCAGCAACAGACGCATATCACCCTCGACCGTTCACAACAGGAATTGAGTGATTACTTCGGGGTATCCCGTCCTTCCCTCGCCCGTGAACTGGCGCACATGCAGGAAGATGGATTATTGATAGCCGATCGCAAGCATATCACTATTTTACAGAAAGAAGAACTGGTACGGCTTATCCAATAATAGGAACTGTTTTAAGGATTTATGAATTGAATAATGAGTGTTTTAGATAAAAAATATTCATTGTTGTAACATTGGTTACAGAATCAGCTGAAACCTTTCCTCTACTTTTGCGTTCAATAAATAAAATATTGGACTAATTAAAAACGTAAAAGTTATGAGTATGTTCTGTTATCAATGTCAAGAAACCGCAATGGGTACCGGCTGTACCTTGAAAGGTGTGTGCGGTAAAACGTCTGAAGTGGCTAACCTACAAGACTTACTACTCTTCGTAGTACGTGGAATTGCTGTCTACAACGAACATCTGCGTAAAAATGGACATCCTTCCGAACAAGCAGACAAATTTATCTATGATGCTTTGTTCATTACCATCACCAACGCCAATTTTGATAAAGTGGCTATCACTGAAAAAATCAAAGAAGGACTGAAACTGAAAAATGAACTTGCCAACAAGGTAAAGATTGAAAATGCTCCCGACGAATGTCTTTGGAATGGAAGCGAAGATGAGTTTGAAGAGAAATCAAAAACTGTCGGTGTGCTTCGCACTCCCAACGAGGATATCCGCTCACTGAAAGAACTTGTACACTATGGCCTGAAAGGAATGGCCGCCTACGTAGAGCATGCGCATAACCTGGGCTACGAGTCACCGGAAATATTTGCTTTCATGCAGCATGCCTTGTCTGAACTGACCCGCAATGATATTACAGTGGAAGAACTGGTTCAGCTGACTTTGGAAACAGGAAAGCATGGAGTATCGGCAATGGCACAGCTGGATAAGGCGAACACCAGCAGCTACGGAAATCCGGAAATTTCACAAGTGAGTCTCGGTGTACGCAATAATCCGGGTATATTAATCAGCGGACATGACTTGAAAGACCTGGAAGAGTTATTGGAACAAACAGAGGGTACAGGAGTAGATGTATATACTCACAGCGAAATGTTGCCTGCACATTATTATCCTCAACTAAAGAAGTACAAGCATCTGGCAGGAAACTACGGAAACGCCTGGTGGAAGCAGAAAGAGGAATTTGAAAGTTTCAACGGTCCTATCTTGTTCACAAGTAACTGTATCGTTCCGCCACGTGCAAATGCCAGCTACAAGGATCGTATTTACATCACAGGAGCCTGCGGCTTAGAAGGGGCACATTACATCCCCGAACGCAAAGACGGAAAACCGAAAGATTTTTCTGCACTGATTGCTCATGCTAAGCAATGTCAGCCACCGGTAGCCATTGAAAACGGAACAATTATCGGAGGATTCGCGCATGCACAGGTGACAGCCCTGGCAGATAAAGTGGTGGACGCCGTGAAAAGCGGAGCTATCCGTAAATTCTTTGTAATGGCAGGATGCGACGGACGTATGAAGAGCCGTGAATACTATACGGAATTTGCTCAAAAATTACCTGGTGACACCGTGATTCTTACTGCCGGTTGTGCCAAGTACAGATATAATAAACTGGCTTTAGGTGATATCAACGGCATTCCGAGAGTGTTGGATGCAGGACAATGTAACGACAGTTACTCACTGGCCGTCATCGCTTTAAAACTGAAAGAAATCTTCGGGCTGGACGATGTAAACCAACTACCTATCGTATACAACATTGCATGGTATGAACAAAAGGCGGTCATTGTTTTATTGGCATTACTGGCTTTGGGAGTGAAACACATTCATTTGGGTCCTACACTTCCCGCTTTCCTTTCACCGAATGTCAGGAACGTATTGATCGAACAATTCGGGATCGGAGGTATCAGTACAGTGGATGAAGATATTGTGAAGTTTCTATCATAAATAACAATCAATCAAGCGGGGATTTGGAGATTCCCGCTTGATTGACAGAATATCAATCCTCTCTAGGCAATATTAAATTGAGAAGCACTCCCACCAAAGCTGCCAGTCCAATGCCGGACAATGAAAAATCTCCCCAATTAAAGGCAGCGCCACCAATGCCGACAGTCAGTGTCAAAGACACAATGATTATATTTCTGGTACGACTCAAATCAATGCAATTATTCACAAGATTACCAATGCCCGCGCAAGCAATCGTTCCGAAAAGTAATAACATGATGCCGCCCAGTACCGCACTTGGAATGGATCTTAGTAATGCACTGATTTTACCGATAACAGAAAATAAGATAGCGGAAATGGCAGCTATTCGGATCACTTGCGGATTAGTAATCTTTGTCAGGGACATGGCTCCGGTCACTTCCGAATAAGTTGTCACAGGAGGGCCACCCAATAATCCGGCACAGAAACACGCCAGACCATCCCCCAATAAAGTACGGTGCAACCCCGGATCTTTCACGAAATCTTTTCCGGTGACCGTATTAACTACATAAATATCACCAATATGTTCTATCACTGGAGCAATGGCTACCGGAATCATAAACAACACAGGTTCCCATGAGAACTTAGGAAAGACAAACTGCGGCAATCCAATCCAGGCAGCATCCCTGACACCGGACAAATCCAAATCGTAGAAAAGCCATGCAGCCAGATACCCTACTACAATTCCACAGAAGATAGGAATCAGTTTCAAAAGCCCTTTGGCTTTCATTGAAACAACGACTGCGGTAACCAACGAAAGCAGTGCCAGTACCCAGTTCTCTTTTGCCATATTCACTCCTGTTCCCGCCAGTGACAAACCTATCAGAATGATGACAGGTCCTATGACAACAGGAGGAAACAGCCGCTCAATCACCCTCACTCCCTGCCATTTGACAAGCGCACTCATCACAAAGTAAACTAATGCTACTCCAACCATGCCGGATAAGGTGCCGGGCAACCCATAAAGTTCTGTCGCTTTAATGATAGGCGCAATAAACGCGAAACTACTCCCCAGAAAAACAGGAACCTTTCCACGCGTAACCGCATGAAAGATAAGCGTACCAATACCTGCTGTAAACAGAGCTGTAGAAGGGTCAAGCCCTACCAATAACGGTACGAGTACCGTAGCACCGAAAGCTACAAACAAGAATTGTACCCCCACCACCCCTTTCCTCAAAGGTGTAAGATTATTTGAATCCATAAGTATAATGTAGATTATTCTTTGCAAAATTAGTCTTTTTAGACAATTTAACTCCCTTTTTTCACAAAAATACATCCAAAAAGAGTTTTTATTTGTTGTTAATAATGTGTAACTTCGCACGGTGAGAATTAATACGACAATTTTATAACTTTATAATATATTGCCTATGATATTTACAGCAGAAAACACCCTACTTATCGGTTCTATCTTACTTTTCGTCAGCATCGTTGTTGGAAAAACCGGATACCGCTTTGGAGTACCTACCTTATTATTGTTCCTCGTAGTAGGAATGTTGTTTGGAAGTGACGGCCTCGGCCTGCAGTTCCACGACGCGAAAGACGCCCAATTTATCGGTATGGTGGCCCTTAGTATTATCCTTTTCTCGGGAGGTATGGATACGAAATTCAGAGAAATCAAACCTATTCTAGGTCCCGGTATCGTGCTTTCCACTGTCGGAGTACTACTTACAGCTCTTTTCACCGGACTCTTTATCTGGTGGATATCAGGTATGAGCTGGTCAAATATTTATTTACCTATCACTACTTCCCTGCTTTTGGCCTCCACCATGTCGTCTACGGATTCGGCTTCGGTGTTCGCCATTCTCCGTTCACAGAAGATGAACTTGAAACACAACCTTCGTCCCATGCTGGAACTGGAGAGCGGAAGTAATGACCCGATGGCCTATATGCTTACCATTGTCCTGATACAGTTTATTCAATCGTCAGGTATGGGAGTCGGAGCTATCGTAGGCTCTTTCGTCATCCAGTTTATCGTCGGCGCGGCTGCCGGATATGTACTTGGAAAGCTAGCTATCCGGATGTTGAATAAGCTCAATATTGATAATCAAGCCTTGTATCCCATCTTATTACTGGCATTTGTGTTTTTCACTTTCTCCATCACCGACTTACTGAAAGGTAACGGATACCTTGCCGTATATATCGCCGGTATCATGGTGGGAAACAATAAAATCATGCACCGTAAGGATATCTACACCTTTATGGACGGACTGACCTGGTTGTCGCAAATCATCATGTTCCTTTGCCTGGGATTGCTTGTCAATCCGCACGAAATGCTCGAAGTAGCTGCCGTGGCATTATTGATTGGTGTTTTCATGATTATTATCGGGCGCCCGTTAAGCGTGTTCCTTTGTCTGCTTCCATTCCGGAAAATCACGATGAAATCACGTATTTTCGTATCTTGGGTAGGATTACGCGGTGCAGTTCCTATCATCTTTGCTACCTATCCGGTAGTGGCGGGCGTAGAAGGTTCGAACCTCATTTTCAACATTGTATTCTTTATTACCATTGTCTCATTGGTCGTACAGGGAACAACCATTTCTTTCGTCGCCCGGATTTTGAATCTTTCCAAACCGCTGGAAAAAACCGGTAACGACTTCGGAGTGGAACTTCCGGAAGAAATAGACTCTGATCTTAGTGACATGACTATCACCAAAAGTATGCTGGAAGAAGCAGACACATTGAAAGATATGAATCTTCCGAAAGGCACGCTGGTAATGATCGTGAAGCGCGGAGATGAGTTCCTGATTCCCAACGGAACACTGAAACTGCACGAAGGAGATAAACTATTACTTATTTCCGAAAAATCCAAAGAAGAAGATACTGATTCAGAATAACATCTGAAAAGAGTTATTCAGTACACTATAACTGATTCGTCTCCACGCATGGAACCTCTTGCCTTGGCAAGACATTCGTTTCATCTTCATGCGTGGAGACGAAATGTTTTATATAGGCCAATGAACTAGTTCTAAGGAAGAAACACGAATGACCTTTATCCGGCTGGTAAAATTGTTCGTTCCCCCTCCGTTAATTAACCGTAAAACTTGAATTTAAAATTCGGTTTACATCTACGAAGTATTAATTTTGCGCAGTTTTAAACTAAATGTGCAAAAATCGAATGGAACAAGAACATCAGTTCATTGATTATATTGAGCAAAGCATCATCAAAAACTGGGACAAAGATGCCTTAACTGACTATAAAGGAATTACCCTCCAATATAAGGATGTAGCGCGTAAAATCGCTAAATTTCACATCGTCTTGGAGAGTGCCGGCATCCAGCCGGGAGATAAAATAGCCGTTTGCGGACGTAACAGTGCTCACTGGGCAGTTACTTTCCTGGCGACTATCACTTACGGAGCTGTTATTGTTCCCATTTTGCATGAATTCAAGGCAGATAATATTCATAATATCGTCAACCATTCCGAAGCCAAATTACTTTTCGTCGGCGACCAGGCATGGGAGAACCTGAATGAAGATGCCATGCCTTTGTTAGAGGGCATCGCTTCGCTGGCTGATTTCTCGGCATTAGTGTCCCGGAACGAAAAACTCACTTACGCTTTTGAACATCGGAACGCTATTTACGGTCAACAGTATCCCAAGAACTTTCGACCGGAACATATTTGTTACCGGAAAGATCGTCCGGAAGAACTGGCTATCATCAACTATACTTCCGGTACCACGGGTTACTCTAAAGGAGTGATGCTCCCCTATCGCAGTCTTTGGTCAAACGTGGCTTATTGCTTCGAAATGCTTCCCGTTAAACCGGGAGATCATATCGTTTCCATGTTGCCTATGGGACACGTGTTCGGTATGGTATATGATTTCCTTTACGGATTCTCTGCAGGTGCACACATCTATTTCCTGACGCGTATGCCGTCTCCGAAAATCATTTCCCAATCTTTCTCCGAAATTAAACCCAAAGTGATTTCTTGTGTACCGTTGATCGTGGAAAAGATTATCAAGAAAGATATTCTTCCTAAAGTAGACAGCAAAATCGGCAAGTTATTGCTGAAAGTGCCTATTGTGAACGATAAAATCAAATCGCTGGCACGACAGGCTGCCATGGAAATCTTCGGTGGAAACTTTGACGAGATTATTATCGGAGGTGCTCCTTTCAATGCGGAAGTAGAGGCTTTCCTTAAAAAGATAGGGTTCCCCTACACCATCGCTTACGGTATGACGGAATGTGGTCCGATTATTTGTTCCAGCCGTTGGGAAACACTGAAACTTGCTTCCTGCGGAAAGGCAACCAGCCGAATGGAAGTCCGTATTGACTCACCGGACCCGAAAACACATGCCGGAGAAATCGTATGCAGAGGAATGAATATGATGCTGGGATATTATAAAAATCCGGAAGCTACGGCGCAAATTATTGATGCTAACGGTTGGCTGCATACCGGTGACCTCGGTACGTTGGATGAAGAGGGTTATGTGACAGTCCGCGGACGTAGTAAGAACCTGCTTCTCACCTCTAGCGGACAAAATATCTATCCCGAAGAAATTGAAAGCAAGCTGAACAACATGCCGTATGTTTCGGAGTCACTGATCGTCTTACAGCACGAAAAGCTGGTAGCACTGATCTACCCGGATTTCGACGATGCTTTCGCTCATGGATTGCAGCAGACGGATATTCAGAAAGTAATGGAGCAAAACCGTATCGAATTGAATCAACAGCTTCCTAACTATTCTCAAATAAGCAAAATAAAAATCCATTTCGAGGAATTTGAAAAGACTGCGAAAAAGTCAATCAAACGCTTTATGTATCAGGAAGCAAAGGGATAAACAAATATTTAAACGCAGATTAACGCGGATTATCGCAGATTAATTTATCTTTTAAAATCTGCGATAATCCGCGTTAATCTGCGTTTAAATATAATCTATTAATTAAGTGCCATAAATGAAATAGCCTGTCCGCCTCCGGCAGCCATTCGGATGTTCAACGTATTTTCAGAAGTAACCGTTTGTTCCGTTATCCGATAATCCGTAGGATTTGATTTCCAATCCGCATTCTCTCCATCCGCATAGATGACAGCTTTATACTGTTTGCCCGGTTCCAGGAAATCCAGTTTTATTTCCAGTGTACGGGGTTTCTCGTTCGTTGCTGCTCCCAAGAAATAGTTGCCTTTTGCTTTACGCACGATGGCTACGAATTCCCCCGGTTCCCCTGCCAATGCTTTCGATTCGTCACAATCCGGATCGAAATCGCGGAAGAACTGGAAAGCCGGATGGCCTTCATAATTTTCAATCATATCAGATGCCATCTGCAAGGGAGAATACAAAATCACCCAGTTAGCAAGCTGTTTCGCCAATGTTGTATTCACACGGCTGTTTCCTTTATCCTGATCGTTCCATTTCTGGCGACGGGGAGAATCTTTGGTGTTCAGAAACAAAATATCAAACGTACCCGGTGTATAATCCAGCGGACCGGACAGCATACGGGTGAACGGCAACATGACATGATGAGACGGAGGATTTCCTTCGCTCCATGCATTCCATTCCATCCCTCTCACTCCTTCACGTGTCATCATATTAGGCCATGTACGACGGATACCGGTATCTTTAATAGGTTCGTGCGCATCCAGCGTCATTTTGTGACGGGCAGCTGTTTCCACCACTTTCTGATAGTGGTTGACCCCATATTGGCTGTGATGAAGATAACCATTCGGGAAAGCTCCCGCATATCCTGTCTTCAGGACATGGATACCGTGGTCTGTGTACCATTGCATAGCATGATCCATCTGGCGCTCATAGTTGGGAATATTCCCTCCGGTCTCGTGATGGCCGATAACTTCAACTCCTTTCTCCTTTGCATAACGAACCACTTCATCAATGTCAAAGTCAGCATACGGTTTCGTAAAGTCAAAGTTTTGCATACCGCCCCAGCTTTCCCAACCTTCATTCCAACCTTCAAACAAGACACCTTCAATCTGATTGGCAGCAGCAAAATCAATGTATTTCTTGGCATTGACGGTAGTAGCTCCATGACGTTCATCCATCTTCCAGGTTTCTACACCGAGATGCATTCCCCACCATACACCCACATATTTCATCGGACGAATCCAATCGGTCGTCTCTATTTTACTTGGTTCATTCAGATTTAAAATCATAGCCGAATTAATCAGACTAACGGCATCCGGAACAATCTGAATAGTACGCCAGGAAGTAGTGAAATGATTACCTTTACGCACTTTCACACCATCAGGCCATGGAGCAAGTTCAGCTTTCAACGTATAATTTCCTGCCTGCTTCAAAGTCATTTCCGAGAAATCGTACAATGCCGCTTCATGAATACTTCCGTAGACACCATCGGCAGTTTTAAAAGTGAAAGGAGTATTGGCTGTCTCCACCTCGGAAATGGGACGTTGCGCATAAAGCAATTCATAAGTTTCGGCACTGGCAGGAATAGACCATGATGTACCGTCCTGACGAAAACGGAAAGTTGTCAGTTCATCCGTAATCAATAGGGAATCCGCTGCGGGCACATTATATTCATAACGGAACCCTACCCCATCATCAAACACACGGAAACGGAGAGTTAACTCCACCTGATCTTTATTGACCAGATTTACCGCCATCTCATTATAATGATTTCTATTGGTTTTATTTTCACCCCATGGTTGCGTCCATGTTTCATCTTTACTGTCGAAAGTCGTGTTTTTTATCTGAAATCCTCCGCCCAGGTCGATACCGTTTTTCTCTGTAAATCCCAATGTCGAATTTTCAATCAACAATGAGTCACCTACTAAAATGTTATACAACGGTTTACCGTTGTCATCTACTGTTAAAGCCATTTTGATATGACCGTCCGGCGATTTCACTTCCGTTTTCGGACTGCTACACCCGTAACATCCCAGCACACACAGAAAAGCTCCAATGACATAATTTATTTTCATAGCATATCTATTGTTTGTATATAGTACAACTCAAAAAGGAGAAACACTTAAATGTAGGGCGGATTTCTTTCTCCGGATGCCAGGAAAAAAGTATCTTTGCACATAAACAATCTGAATTATGGCAAAGATACTATTGGTTGAAGATGAAATTAACATCGCCTCTTTCATCGAACGGGGATTAAAAGAATTCGGGCATTCTGTAACCGTCTGCCATGACGGGGATACGGGTTGGAAAATCCTTCAGGACGAACCTTTCGACCTTTTAATACTGGACATTATCATGCCTAAAATAAATGGTTTGGAGCTTTGCCGCCTTTATCGCCAAATGTTCGGGTATCAAATCCCGGTAATCATGCTGACAGCTTTAGGAACAACCGAAGACATCGTCAAAGGACTGGATGCGGGAGCAGATGATTATCTCGTCAAACCTTTTAGTTTCCAGGAACTGGAAGCACGCATCAAAGCCCTGTTGAGACGCAACAAAGAAGTCCCTTCCAATCTATTGACTTGCGATAACCTGGTATTGGACTGCAATACCCGAAAAGCCAAAAGGGGTGACATAGACATCGACCTTACTGTTAAAGAATACCGCCTGCTCGAATATTTCATGACTCATCAAGGGGTTGCCCTCTCACGTATCACTCTGCTCAAAGATGTATGGGACAAGAATTTTGATACCAATACCAATATCGTAGATGTTTACGTAAACTATCTCCGGGTAAAGATTGATCGTGACTTTGATAAAAAGCTGATCCATACAGTCGTAGGATTAGGATATATCATGAATACTTAAACTCACCAACACTAATCCCGGCTATGAAAATAGGTTCCAAAATAGCTCTTTTCTATACGTTAATCAGTGTGTTGACTACTGTCATTATCATTGCTGTATTTTATATTTTCAGTACGCAGTACATCAATAAGCTCTATGCTTCTTACCTGCGTGAAAAAGCCTACCTGACCGCACAGAAGCATTGGGAAAAAGATGAAGTAGACGAACAGAGCTACCAGATTATCCAGCGCAAATATGACGAACTCCTGCCTGAAGCCCATGAGATTCTTTTAAATATGGACAGTCTTTCCGAAGTACGTGATACACTGAATAAATACCTCACGCAACACCAGCAGGCTCTTCTGCTGGCAGGACAGGACAGCATCCCTTTCTCCTTCAAATATAAGGATCAACTGGGAGCCGCCCTTTATTATCCGGATAATGAAGGCAACTTTATCGTACTCGTCATGTCCCGGAATGCCTACGGAACAGAAATCAAGGAACATTTATTGTTGCTTTCCATATTTCTCATCTTAGCCAGTTCCGTCCTGATCTTTTTTATCGGAAAAATATATTCCGGCCGTATTCTGGTTCCCCTGCAACACATACTAAAGGAATTGAAAAGAATACGTGCCAACAGTCTGAACCGCCGATTAAAGACTACTGGCAATAATGACGAACTGGAGGACATGATAAAGACATTAAATAGTATGCTCGACCGTCTGGACAGTGCATTCAAGGCAGAAAAGTCCTTTGTCAGTCATGCTTCACATGAGTTGAACAATCCGATTACTGCCATTCAGGGAGAATGTGAAATCAGTCTGCTGAAAGAAAGAAGCACGGGAGAATACATTGAATCCCTTCAACGAATTTCTTCAGAAAGCAAACGGTTATCCAGTCTGATCCGGCATCTTCTTTTTCTTTCACGACAAGAAGAAGAACTCCTGAAAAACAATATTGAAGAGATTATTTTGGCCGATATATTAAAAGAGTTGACAGCTTCTGATGAGAGAATCCATCTTCATTTGGAAGAGACAGACCCGCAGATGACTGTAAAAGCCAATCCATATCTGTTGAAGATAGCATTAAAAAATATAATAGATAACGCCTGCAAATATTCTGATAAAGAAGTAAATGTGACTCTCTACCGGGAACAACAACAAATCATTCTTGATATAGAAGACCGGGGAATCGGTATTCCGCAAGAAGAAATAGAACATATATTCCAATCTTTCTATCGGGGCAGTAATACCCGGGACTATGCCGGACAAGGCATCGGACTTAGCCTGACCCTGAAAATCATCTCTGCTTATCACGCAAAGTTGGATATATTTTCAGAAATAGAAAAAGGAACAAAAGTACGGGTGATTTTTTAATTCACCCTTCTTTCATTCCTTTCTCCCTCTACCTACTGAAAACCTACAAATTTAATCTATGAGAGTTTTTTTCACAGGATAGAAATGAACTAAATACGTCTTTGCAATAACTTTCCATTTTTATCATATAACATTCGTTCATATACCACTTCCACAATAAGAGGAAAGACAAACAAAGCAAAGAAAGTCGCTCCTATCAATCCACCGATAATGACAATCGCCAACGGACGCTGTGATTCCGAACCAATTCCATGACTCATGGCAGCGGGCATCAAACCGATAGCTGCCATTGCCGCTGTCATAATCACAGGGCGGATACGCGAGCGCACTCCTTCCTTAGTGGCTTTCTCCAAAGGCGAGCCGAGTTTTAGATTCGCCTTTATATCGGAAATCATAATCACCCCGTTCTGAATACAAATACCAAACAAGGCAATAAAACCGATACCGGCAGAAATGGAGAAGTTGAACTGCGTTATCAGAAGAGCCACAATACCACCCACGGCAGCAAACGGTACATTCAGCAATACCAGTCCCGCATCCCGCGCATTAGAGAATAGAATAAACAGGATGATAAAAATGATAGCAATACTGATAGGGACAACCTGTGCCAGACGTTTCGTGGCACGTTGCTGGTTCTCAAAATCGCCCGTCCATTTCAGCGAATAGCCTGCCGGCAGATGTACGGAAGCATTCACCTTTTTCTGCGCCTCGGCAACTGCCGTACCCATATCACGACCTCTCACCGAGAATTTCACCGCACAGAAACGAGCGTGATTATCACGGAATATCAATAACGGTCCCGTAATCGTCGTTATATCTGCCAATTCTTTGATAGGTACCATCGTTCCATCCATCGCCGGAACCAATATCTTACCTATCTCCTCTTCATTCTGACGGAATTGTTCGCTGTATCTTACCATGATATTGAACTTGCGCTCATCCTCATACAACAGTGAAGCCGATTTTCCGCCAATAGCCATTTCGATAATTGATTGCACATCTTCCTTAGCAACTCCATAACGCGCCAACTGGCGTTCATTCAACTCTATACGAAGCTCCGGCTGACCGATGTTCCGAATCACACCCAAGTCTTCAATTCCCTGAACCGTACTAAGGATCTTATCTATCTGAACCGCATATTTCTCCGACTCATACAAGTCTTTACCAAACACTTTCACCGCAATAGATCCTTTCACACCGGAAGCTGCTTCCTCCACATTATCAGTAATCGGTTGTGAGAAATTGAAGTCAATGCCGGGATAAATGGATAAATCATCCTGCATCTTATCAATCAGTTCCAGTTTTGTCAACTTACTCTCCCATTCCTTTTCGGGATAAATATCAACGTGGAACTCGATATTATAGAATCCGGTAGCATCTGTACCGTCATTCGGTCGTCCGGTTTGCGACAGCACTTGCCGCACTTCCGGAAACGTTAATAGTTTCTTTCTCATTTTATTGGCAAGAGTCACCGATTCATCCAACGAAATGCTCTGTGGCAAGGTAGCACGAATATAGATAGATCCCTCATTCAACTGCGGAAGGAACTCCGTACCCAGGAAAGAGAAAAGCCATAATCCGACACCTGCTATTACGGTTGCCATTCCGATAGTCAGCTTCCTGTGCGCATAGAATAAATCAAAAAGAGCCGAACACTTTGCATTGATAAAATGGACAAAACGGTTATTTTTCTCACGAACATTCTTTTTCAGTAACATGGAAGACATCACCGGAACCAATGTCAATGTAAAGATCAAAGCTCCCAACAGTGCAAAGCCCAACGTGTATGCCAAAGGAGAGAACATCTTTCCTTCTACCTTCTGGAAAGAGAAGATAGGAATCAATGCAGTGATGATAATCAATTTGGAGAAGAAAACCGCTTTTGCCTTGTCTTTTGCCGTGTGACGGATCAAGCCCATTTTAGACATCACATTAAAAGCCGGCATCCCCACTTCCCTCGCTTTCTTGTCCAAAGCCACAAACACTCCTTCCACCATCACCACGGCCCCATCAATAATAATACCGAAGTCTATGGCTCCCATAGAAAGCAGATTGGCGGACATTCCCATCACCCGTAAACAGATAAATGCGAACAAAAGGGCTAATGGGATAACGACAGCAACAATCACGGTAGTCCGCCAATCTGCCATAAAGATCAATACAATAAACGTAACCAATAATATTCCTTCAATCAGGTTATGCGTCACAGTCTTTACCGCCAGATTCACCAAGTCCTCCCGGTCATAGAATGCCACTATCTTCACATCTTTCGGAAGCACATTCTGATTCAAGTCTTCTATTTTATCTTTCAGGTTTGCAATCACCTCACCCGGATTCTCTCCTTTCCGCATGACTACAATCCCCTGTACAACATCATTTTCATCCATTCGGCCCACTTGTCCCAGACGAGGCAGACAGGATTCGTGTACATCGGCAAGATTCTTCACCAGAATCGGAGTGCCATTGATGTTTTTCACTACGATATTTCTCAATTCATCCAGATCGTTAATCAAACCGATTCCACGAACCACATAAGCTTGCGAACTTTTAGTGATAACATCTCCTCCTACATTGATATTACTTTTAGCTATCGCATCATACAGTTCCAAAGAGGTAATGCCATAATTAATCAACTGGTGAGGATTCACACTTACCTCAAACGTCTTCACCTCTCCGCCGAAGCTCACAATATCCGCTACGCCGGATACTGAACGGAGATTACGTTCAATCACCCAATCCTGAATCGTTTTCAGTTCCCGCACACTGCGCTTGTCACTACGAAGCGTATAACGGAATATTTCTCCCGTCGGTCCATACAGAGGTTGTACTTCCGGAGTTACCCCGTCCGGAAGGTCGGCATCATTCAATAAATTATATACCTGTTGACGTGCTGTGAAATCATCGACACGATCTTCAAACATTACATTGATGACAGAAAGCCCGAAAAGAGTGGTGGAACGAATATCCGTTTTCTTCTGAACGGGATTCATCGCAATCTCAACAGGAATGGTGATAAACTTCTCTACCTCTTCGGCACTACGTCCCGGCCATTGCGTGATAATCGTCACTTTCGTATTCGTCACATCCGGGAAAGCATCTATCGGAGTATGTTTAAAGGAAACAGCTCCGGCTATAACGGCAATCGCTGTACAGAAGAAAATAAAGAATTTATTTTTCAGCGAGAAAGCCACTATATTATCTATGAATTTGTGCATACTATTTTCTGTTTTTAATCTGCATTCAACGCATTATATACCAACAATACATTATTATTCAGCACTCTGTCTCCCTCGGAAAGTCCCGAACGGATATAGCACTCCTTGCTCAACTGCTTGTACACATCCACCTCTTTCACCTGCAAACGTTGATCCGGCTCCACCACGACCACATAATTCTTTCCTCCTTCAAATACCAGTGCATGAGCATCGATACGAGGCATGGAAATTCCATCCGCTTTACATTTCACACTTACATTCGTAAACATCCCCGGTTTCAATAAATATTCTTCATTCTTCAATTTGATGCGGACATTCATCGTTTTACTTTCACTATTCAACAAATGATACACCTTATCAATCGTACCGGCAAACATCTTATCCGGATAAGCCAACGTAGAAATGCGTACGGAGGCATCTTCGGAAACCTTACTGATATCGCTTTCATACACATCCGCCATCACCCATACGTCTGACAACCCCGAAATCGTGAACAGCTCTTCACTCTGATCCGGACGCAACTGCATATCCCTGCTGATTTGTTTCTCCACAATAAACCCCGAAACGGGAGATTTCAGCTGATAATAAGCATTTCCGGAGAAATTATAAATAGAGAAAACATCCTTTATTCTTCTTTCTTCGGCTTCGGCACTTATCAACTCCTGCTTCGCCTGAAGTACATCTTTATCCGAAGCCATCCCGGAAGCATACATATCCTGCGTAGCATCCATATTTCTGCGTGCCAGCAATAATTGTTGTTCCGCCTCCTTCAATTGCTTTTCATAATCTGCCACTTCTCCACTGCGGATGACTGCCAACACATCTCCCTTACGAACAAAGTCTCCTATTTCAGCCTTCAGTTCCGTTACCGTACCTCCAAACATCGGATATACATGTGCCACCTGATTCTCATTAAAAGTGACCCGCCCGTTTAATGTCAGTTCGTCAATCACCTCTTGAACGTGAACCGTATCGACAGATACAATTCTCAACAAGCTATCTGTCAGGCATAAGGCAGCCGGTTCAACATTCGTTTGTTCTCCTTTACCGGAGCATGCTCCCAATACGGTAGTAAGCAATATGCAAGGAAGGAATTTATTCCAGTTCATAGTCTTTGATAATTTATGAATATTAGTAGTTCAATATAGTTTGTCCGATAGTTGTATTCAGGTTTTCCATCGCCAGGAAAACATCTTTCTTTATTTCATGCAACTGAATACAAGTTTCTTTATAGCTGTCATAGTAATCGATAAACTCCAATAAACTGATATTTCGTTTCTTAAAGTTTTCATTCACTCCCGCAATCAATTTTTCAAAGTTACGTTCCAGTTCCATATTGGTAGATTGATAAAGCTGAACTGCTTTATCAAGTGAAGCATAAGCGGTATAAAGCTCCATATCCGCACGGTTAGCCGCATTTTCCTGTTCCGCTCCTGCCTGCTGGATACTAAAACGGGCAGCTTTCACATTTCCCTGGTTGCGGTTGAAAATAGGTACTGACAAGCTCACTCCTATTGCAAAATAGTTATTGATAAAGTTTCCGGCACGGTCATAACTACCATTCACCGAAAATTCCGGAAATGCCATTGATTTCTGCAATTTCAGATTTGCACGGGAAGCACTGACCGTACTCCGGGCAATCTTGAGATCCGGCCGTTCATTCACCATCGCTTTCAAGTCGGCGAACGATAGTTGAGACAAATCCAATTGCTTCAACACCTCTTCATCCAGTGATAACTCAACCATCGTGTCTCCCGGAAGATTTAACAAGACATTAAGTTCCCCTCTAAGGGTTAACAACTCGTTTTCCCGTTCATTCTTCTCTTTCTTCAAAGAGAACAACATAGATTCCAGACGGGACATTTCCATCAATGAAATATTTCCTTTCTCCTGTTGCAGTTTCATTCCGGCAAGTAACTCTTGCAGAGAATTCACTTCCTTCTCATAAATGGATATGGATTTCGAGAGAAAATAGACTTGTACAAACTTCTCATTCAGCTCCTGACGAAGTGTTCTCATCACCTCTTCAAACTGATATTCTGCTATTTCTTTGTTGATTTTCTCCAGTTTCACCTGCTTATTCCGTTGTCCGGCAAGACGAATTACCTGTTCAATTCCCACAACCATTTCACCCTCCTTACCAAAATCAAAATACTTTCCGTTCAGGCGGTTATAAACATTCTGTTCTAACGAGATTACCGGATTCTCAAATAATTTGGCTTGCAGCACTTGTGCCTGTGCCATATCAATGTTGTACCGTTCGGCTATCAGCGATAAGTTACGTTCCAGAAAACGTTGTTCCGCCTCTTTCAGCGTTAATACTCCTGTGGTAGCCTGTTGCGCGCATATTCCTCCTGTCAGCAGAAGAAAAAAAGAAATTAGAAATACTCTGTTCATTACTATATTTATCTTTATTACCTTATTGTAGTTGTTGCGGCAAAATTACAATTCTATAGCCGGAGAGACGGGAAAAAGCCATTATAAGCCTCTCATATCAGATTAGAATTTGATTAGAAAATAGCCATAGAAGGAAGAATTGTAAACACAACAGGAAAAATGGCTATCCTTCTTTTATCCCAACTCCCCTATCTTTGCAGTAGAGAAAATGAAATGAACCATTAAAAATAGAATATATGAAAATAATAGATTTAACCAAAGATAGTTTTGTAGAGAAGGTAGCTGATTATCAATCTTATCCTGATAACTGGAACTTCAAAGGGAATAAACCTTGCCTGGTCGATTTTCATGCCCCGTGGTGCGTCTATTGCAAAGCGTTATCGCCTATATTAGACCAACTGGCTAAAGAATACGAAGGGAAATTAGATATTTATAAAGTAGATGTCGATCAGGAACCGGAATTGGAAAGTGCATTTAAAATCCGCACCATTCCCAACCTGTTACTTTGCCCGCTGAACGGCAAACCGACAATGAAATTAGGCACAATGAATAAAAACCAATTGAAAGAACTGATAGAAACCAGTTTACTTTCAGAATAAAAATACATTAAAAGTCCGGGATACTTCTGATGATGATAAACTGCCGGACTTTTGATATCATACAGAACATTGGCTTTTATAATAGGGAGTGTGTCAAAACGCAGATTAACGCAAATTATCGCAGATTATTTCATTTATATTGATATATTAATCAATGACTTATAAAATTATTTCTGCGATAATTTGCGTTAATCTGCGTTTTATTATTCATTATGACCCTCCTCTTTGGAGATTATTTCAACTATTCTTTATGCAACAGAATATCAGTTCCCGGAACAATCTTTCCCATCGACCATACACATCGTACATTCAACTCCTTATCAAGAATCACAATATCGGCATCCTTTCCCTTTGCCAACGCCCCTTTCCGGTCACTCACTCCAATTAAACGGGCAGGAGTTTCAGAAGCCATACGCACAGCATCTTCCAAAGGAATATTGGCTTTCTTCACCATGGTGCGAACCAACACATCCATCGTAGCCAAACTACCAGCCAACGCAGAATGATCCGCCATCTTGCATACGCCATCCTCTATGATATAACGAGGATCAATCGGTTCATTCCCTTCATAAGCAGCATACGCCAAAGCATCGGTAACAAGACAGGTATTCTCCACGCCTTTCAACTTATAAACTAGTTTCAGGATAGTGGCAGGCAAGTGAATACCATCCGCAATCACTTCCACGGTCATTCCATCCGTCAGATACACACTTTCCACTGTACCCTCATATTTATATTCACGGCGTTTATGGAAACCCGGCATCGCATTATAGAAATGAGCGGCGTGAGAAAATCCTACTGCAAATGCAGCTTTAATTTCATCATATTCGGCTTCGGTATGTGTAACAGCAGTCATAATTCCTTTCGAACGGGTATACTTTGCAAAATCATGTGCACCGGGTAGTTCGGGACTAATATCCCAACGTCTGATACAAGACGTACGCGCCAATAAAGGAATATATTCATTTTCATCCGGAGTTTTCAGAAAACCGTCATACTGTGTTCCCGCCATCTTCGGATTCAAGTAAGGACCTTCGATATGCAGGCCAAGAACAGGAGAATCCTTCTCTTTCATCAGGTTTTCACAGACATCAACTGCCTGGTAGATTCTTTCGAACGAGGTAGATGATAATGTAGGAAATATCCCGGTAGCACCATGTTTCAGATGTGCAGTAGTTGCCGTGCGGAATGCTTCTTCCGTTGCTTCCGTATAATCATGTCCGCCACCTCCATGTGCATGCATACTTACAAATCCGGGCACAATCGTCATCCCTCTGGCATCAATAACCGTTGCACCGATAACCGCCAAATCACTGTTGGTCACCTCTAATATTTTTCCATCACAAATCAATACGGAACCATCTTTCAACCAGCCTTGCGGGGTCAATATTCTTCCATTTATTATTTGAGTCAACATAGTTTTCGTTATTTATTAGATTTAAAACAGTTTATTGGTGCCTTCCACCAGTTCTCCCATCGCCCATACAGCTCTCACATTCAAGTCTCTGTCTAAAGCAATCATATCAGCATCCTTACCACGCTCCAGCGTTCCTTTACGGTCGAGCACTCCCATAATCCGGGCAGGAGTTTCGGAGGCCATTCTCACGGCATCCTCCAAAGGTATTTCCGCCTTCTGCACCATGGTACGAATCAGCCGATCCATCGTTGCAATACTTCCCGCCAGTGCTGAATGGTCTGCCAACTTACAGACTCCATCCTCGATAATCACACGCGGATCAAAAGCCACCTGACTATCACTGGCGGCACAAGCCAACGCATCCGTTATCAGACAAGTACGCTCCACTCCTTTTATCTTATAGACAAGACGCAAGATTGTTGGAGGCACATGAATACCGTCTGCCACCACTTCCACTGTCATATCATCAATCAAATAAATACTTTCTACCGTACCTTCATACTTGTACTCTTTTCGTTTATGGAATCCCGGCATTGCATTATAAAAATGAGTGGCATGCATATATCCCGCCTCATAGGCTGTCTGTATATCCTCAAATTCGGCCTGGGTATGTCCTACCGAAGCCAATACCCCTTTCGCTGTGATATATTTACCAAATTGCATGGCTCCGGGAAGTTCCGGTGCGGCATCCCAACGTTTGATACAATGAGTTTCTTCCAGCAACGGAATATATTCTTCGGGATCGGGATCTTTGATATTTTCGGGAATCTGTCCACCTGCCATCGCCATATTGAAATAATGTCCTTCCAGATGAAGTCCGAGCACAGGGCTATTAGGCTCCGCCATCATTTTTTCAGTAGTTTCCGCAGCGGCACGGATCATTGGAATGGTAGAAGAAGAAAGAGTAGGAAAAATACTGGTAGTGCCATGCTGCATATGAGCTTTGATTGCTGTCCGGAAAGCCTCTTCGGTGCCTTCCATAAAGTCTCTTCCACCGCCACCATGAACATGGATTTCTACACCTCCCGGAACAATATACATCCCTTTGGCATCAATCAGTTTGGCTCCGATAATTGCAAGGTCACAATTGGTTACTTCCAGAATTTTATTGTCACGAATAAGAACTGACCCATCCTTCAACCAGCCTTGCGAGGTGAGGATGCGTGCATTAATGATCTGTGTTAACATATCACAAATAGTTAAATTAATTAAAGGTCTGTGTGAATCAATGACGCTCTTTTTTGGGGGGAGTACATTGATTTTTTCGTTTGCAAAATTACGCTTTTCCGTTCAATCTATCGATACAATCGTCCGGTAAACTTCCAATATTATACAAAAAAAGGTTGCCAATCTTATCGACTGACAACCTTATCTCTATATGGAGCGGAAAACGAGACTCGAACTCGCGACCCTAACCTTGGCAAGGTTATGCTCTACCAACTGAGCTATTTCCGCAAA